>OGMT01000001.1_pt1 | contig 241894 bp, 170 predicted proteins | sample 1573271 | NCBI WGS metagenome assembly OGMT01 (sample SAMEA2582000, study PRJEB24529) | metagenome | biome: Human gut stool | place: China | collected 2011 | reverse complement strand
AGCTCTTCAGGTTGGACTTGAACCAACGACCCTCTGATTAACAGTCAGATGCTCTAACCGACTGAGCTACTGAAGAAGATTTAAACATGTTTCAAAAAAGAGCTCTTCAGGTTGGACTTGAACCAACGACCCTCTGATTAACAGTCAGATGCTCTAACCGACTGAGCTACTGAAGAAGGTTTTCCTTTAATTGCGATGCAAAGGTAGTAGGATATTTTGAATTATGCAATATCTTTGCAAAAAAAATGAAGTAAAATGGATAAAATTATAGGAATGGGCAATGCATTGGTCGATGTGCTGGTAAGAATTGATGACGATTCCTTGCTGGAAAAGCTACATTTGCCCAAAGGAAGCATGCAGTTGATACAAGAAGACACCTTGTCTGAAATACGTAAATATACCTCAGGGATGAAGATTCATCGCTCTACCGGTGGTTCGGCCGGCAATACGGTCTGTGCACTGGCCGCATTGGGAGCCAATCCCGGATTTATCGGAAAGGTAGGTCAGGACGAGACAGGAGCTTTCTTTGGCGATACCCTTCGTCAGCGCGGGGTAAATGCCTTGCTGGCCACCTGCGATTTGCCGTCGGGCATTGCGTCGACTTTCATTTCTACCGATGGAGAGCGTACGTTCGGTACTTATCTGGGAGCAGCTGCCACACTGAGAGCAGAAGACTTGTCGCGTAAAATGTTTGCCGGATATAATTATCTCTATATTGAAGGCTATCTTTTGCAAGACCATGACCTGATGCTGCGCGCCGTACAGCTGGCCAAGGAAGAAGGACTTCAGGTTTGTCTCGACATGGCAAGCTACAATGTGGTGGAAGCCGAACGTGACTTCTTCGACCAGTTGATTGTGAAATATGTGGACATCGTGTTTGCCAATGAGAGCGAAGCACTGGCCTATACGGGAAAAACCCCTCATGAAGCTCTGGAAGAAATTGCGTCCAAATGCAGCATTGCTGTGGTGAAAACCGGAAAAGAAGGCTCCCTCGTGAAGAAAGGAACAGAAGTCATTCAACTGCTGTCTTGTCCGGTCGATAATGTGCTGGACACCACCGGTGCAGGCGATTTCTATGCCGCCGGTTTCATGTACGGCCTGACGTGCGGTTATTCGCTGGAGAAATGCGTGCAAATCAGTACCATTCTGGCCACAGCCGTCATTCAGGAAGTCGGCACTACTTTACCTGCCAAGAAATGGGACGAAATTAAGTTAAATATTGAATCACTTCTGCAAGTCTAACCGGAATAATGTGTTTATTTGCAAGGAAGAACAATTTTGTAAACAGACTATATATGAATGCAAGAAAAATGCTGGCCGGAGCCTTTATCGTGATGTTGGGGATGGGCATGACCAGCTTCAAGGAAGACGACCGTAATTTTCAGATATCAAAGAATCTGGACATATTCAACTCCATTTTCAAGGAACTGGATATGTTTTATGTAGATACCGTGAATGCCGAAAAAATGATTCAGACCGGAGTGGAAGGTATGCTTTCACTGACCGACCCTTATACGGAGTACTATCCGGAAGAAGAGGTGAGCAGTCTCAAGGAAATGACTACCGGAAAATACGGCGGTATCGGTGCGGCCATCCGTTACTATGAGGCCAAAGATCGTATTGCGGTGGTAGAACCTACCGAAGGCATGCCGGCAGCCGAAGCCGGAGTCAAGGCAGGCGACATCATTCTCTCGGTAGGAGGAAAGGAAATGGTACGTGGCGACATGAAACCCCAGGAATTTTCTTCCAAGGTCAGTGAAGCGCTGCGTGGAGAACCGGGCACGTCGTTCGTGCTGAAAGTGCTGCGTCCGCTCAAGAACGACAGTACGGTGATGGAATTTAAAATCACCCGCAAGAACATCCGTACCAATCCGGTGCCCTATTACGGCATGGTGAAAGACAGTATTGGCTATTTGGCTTTGTCCAGCTTCACGGAAAACTCTGCCAAGGATTTCAAAAAAGCTTTTATCGAACTGAAACAGAAAGGTGCCAAGTCGCTGATTATAGACTTGCGCGACAACGGAGGAGGTTCCTTGTCGGAAGCGGTAGACATTGTCAATCTCTACGTACCGAAGGGACAGGAGATTGTGGTGACGAAAGGAAAGGTACGTCAGGCACAAGGTTCTTATAAAACCCAGAATGAACCGGTCGATACACAGATTCCGTTGGCAGTACTCGTGAACGGTGCCACGGCTTCGGCTTCTGAAATCGTGAGTGGTTCGTTGCAGGACCTGGATCGTGCGGTAGTCATCGGTTCGCGCACCTTCGGAAAAGGACTGGTGCAGACCATCCGTCCGTTGCCCTACAACGGTACGCTGAAAGTGACCACTTCCAAATACTATATTCCCAGCGGACGTTGTATCCAGGCTATTGATTATGCCAAGAAGAATGCCGACGGTTCAGTAGCCCGTACACCCGATAGTCTGACCACCGTATTCCATACGGCTGCCGGACGTGAGGTGCGTGATGGAGGAGGTATTCGTCCGGACATTGAAGTGAAGGGAGACAAGATTCCGAACATCGTGTTCTACCTGATGAACGACGACCTGATTTTCGATTATGCTACCCAATATTGCTGGGATCATCCTACATTGGCTTCGGTAGACGACTTCAAACTGACCGATGCCGATTATGAGGCTTTCAAGAAACTGGTGAAGTCGCGTAACTTCACATACGACCGCCAGAGTGAGAAGATGTTGAAAAGCCTGAAGGAAATAGCCGAGTTTGAGGGCTACATGACCGAGGCGGCAGAGGAATTCAAGGCGCTGGAAAAGAAGCTCAACCATAACTTGGACCGCGACTTGGACTATTTTGCCAAACCGATAAAAGAATATATCTCACAGGAAATCGTGACCCGCTATTTCTATCAGCGTGGTGCGGCGATGGAACGGTTGAAAGATGATACTGATTTGGAAGAAGCCATCAAGATATTGCAGAATCCTGTCCGTTACCGGGAGATTCTTTCGGCACCGGTAAAGAAAGACGAACCTATCAAGAAGGAAGAACCGAAAAAATAAGGCCTCAGAGAGGCTTCTGGAGAGCTTTCAAGTAAGGCTCGGAAAACGCAAAGGCGTTTGATTTGAAATGGTTTGGTGTTTTGAGACGAGTAAAACAAAACCGTCTGCATGCTTTGAAGCTAGTCTTCAAAACTCATGCAGACGGTTTTTATATCCGAGCCGGAGAATCAGTCTTTATAATCTCCGTTTGCCTTAATCAGCTCAATCAGTTTTTCTACAGCCTGTTCTTCCGGAATGTTCTTTTCAATACATTCCTTCTTTTTGTACAGACTGATTTTGCCTCTTCCGGCACCTACATAGCCATAGTCGGCATCGGCCATTTCACCCGGGCCATTGACGATACAGCCCATGATACCGATTTTCAGTCCCTTGAGGTGAGCCGTAGCAGACTTGATGCGGGCGATGGTCGATTCCAGGTCGTACAATGTACGTCCGCAACCCGGACAAGAGATGTATTCGGTTTTGGAAGTACGGATACGTCCTGCCTGCAGGATACCAAAGGCGGTTTCGTCCACTTTCAGGTTACTGATTTGATTGCCGTGGTTATAGAGCAGGATACCGTCGCACAGCCCGTCGATAATCAGGGCACCCATGTCGGCAGCCGACTTGATTTGCAAGTCCTCTGTTTCGGTTTCCTGATTCAGCTGGAAGAATACCAATGGGTTTTTCAGTCCCTGGTTCATCAGCTGGTGTGCCAATGCACGGAACTCACCTAAGCGGTTGTAGTGGTTGCTTTGAGCCACGATAACCACTTCCGGATGCAGACGCAGGCAAGCCATTACCTCTTCATGCAGTCCTAAATAAGAAGTAAAGAGGAACTTCATTTTTGCCGGATGGTGATGCAGCTCAATCAACTGCTGGTAGTTGAAAGCCGGATAGGTGTGCTCGCTGCCGTCCCAGGCACAGGCATCCACGATGTAACCGATGTCTGCTCTGCGGTTTTCGGGCAAGCGTTGGCCGCAGTACAGGTAGTCGGGCTTGAACTGTTCGCTTACTTCCAGGTCGTTGTTCAGACGGGCTGAGATGACTACCGGAAGCTGGTCGCCTCCGATGTTACCTACGGCCACGGTTTGTCTTCGGCTGGGGTGCGTGTAGTTGAATTCCGGAGCTTCGGTAGCAGGAATGTAGGGATGTCCTTCGCGTTTCAATACATAATCTATCAGTTTGCGGGCTACGGGAATTTCGGCTTCGGGCGCTTCACTCAGCGATACGCGGATGGTGTCACCCAGTCCGTCGCACAGCAGGGCACCGATACCCAAGGCTGATTTGATACGGCCGTCTTCTCCGTCGCCGGCTTCTGTCACTCCTAAGTGGAGCGGGAAGGCCATGTTTTCTTTTTCCATCTGTTCTACCAGCAGGCGGACGGTGCGTACCATAATGACCGTATTGGAAGCCTTGATAGAGATGACCACGTTCATGAAATTCTGTTCCACACAAATGCGCAGGAACTCCATGCACGATTCTACCATGCCCTCCGGGGTATCTCCGTAGCGCGACATGATGCGGTCGGACAGCGAACCGTGGTTCACTCCGATGCGGATGGCTGTGTGGTTTTCCTTACAGATGTTCAGGAAGGGGATGAAACGGTCGCGTATCTTCTGGATTTCTTTTGCATACTCTTCATCCGTATACTCCAGTTGCTTGAAGGTACGGGCAGCATCTACGTAGTTGCCCGGGTTGATACGTACCTTTTCAGCGTACAAGGCCGCAACCTCAGCTACTTTCGGATTGAAATGTACATCGGCCACTAATGGAGTCTGGTATCCCTGGGCACGCAGAGAGGCATTGATATGCTGCAGGTTCTCTGCTTCACGTACTCCTTGAGTGGTGAGACGTACGTATTCTCCTCCCGCCTCAATGATACGCTTGGCCTGTTCCACACAAGCTTCAGTGTCCATGGTGACGGTATTCGTCATACTCTGTATACGGATAGGATAAGCGCCACCCATAGGAGTGGCGCCTACATATACCTCGTTCGCCTGTCGGCGAGAATAGTTGAAGTAATTCATTCAGTTAGTTTGTCTTATAAGCGTATTTGACTTCTTTCAGCTCTTCGTTGGCTTTTACGATTTTGTTTTTCAAACTTTCCTTGTAAGCTGCAAACTTTTGAGCCAGTTCTGCATCGCTCAGGGCCAGCATCTGTACGGCCAGGATAGCAGCATTCATGGCACCGTTGATGGCTACTGTAGCCACAGGTATTCCGGGAGGCATCTGGATGATAGAGTAGAGTGCGTCTACACCGTCGAGTACAGAACCTTTTACAGGTACTCCGATAACCGGAAGGGTGGTGTTGGCTGCAATTACTCCCGGCAGTGCAGCAGCCATTCCGGCAGCCGCGATGATTACCTTGATGCCACGTCCGGCTGCTTCTTTCGCAAACGTCTCTACTTCAGCAGGAGTGCGGTGAGCCGACAGGGCATTCATTTCAAACGGGACTTGCATTTCATCGAGCAGCTTGGCGGCCTTTTCCATTACCGGAAGGTCAGAAGTACTGCCCATAATGATACTTACAATTGGTTTCATTCGTTGTTTTTATTTTAGTTATTCGTTAATAATCTCTTTGTAGCCTGCAGCGTCCAGCAAATCGTCCAGTTCGCTGGCATCGGTAGGTTTCAGCTTGATAATCCAGCCTTCGCCGTAAGGATCCTGGTTTACCAGTTCCGGATGTTCTTCCAGTTGCGGGTTGACTTCCAGAATCTCGCCTCCGATGGGGAGGAACAGGTCTGAAACTGTTTTCACTACCTCGATGGTACCGAATACTTCGCCTTTATCCAGCGTTTCACCTTCTGTGGTTACGTCGATGAAAACGATGTCGCCCAGCTGTTGCTGTGCATAGTCTGTGATACCTACATAGGCAGTGTCGCCTTCCAAACGAATCCATTCGTGTTCGTTGGTGTACTTGATGTTAGTCGGGAATTCCATATTGAATAAATTTAAAGTTTAAGATAATCAGTTTTCAAATAAACAAAATTCCCGTGATACCACAAAATAAACCGACGAAAAACCCGCCTGTCACTTCATTTAAAGTATGTTGCTTGACGATGATACGGGCTGAACCTAACATGCCGGCAAGCAGGATGAAGAAGCAGAGCCATTCCACCGGATTGAACTGGAAGATGAAGCTGTAGGACAGTAATCCGCCCACCATCATGCCGCTGCTGGCCATGTGGGTGCTGATTTTCCAGCGTGTGTTGATGACTGTGCAGATGACCATGCAAATCAGTGTGGCCACGATGATGCCGCTCATGTAGCGCGGCAGGTGTATGCGGTACATGGTCAGCAGGCAGGCCATGTAGCTCAATATGGTCATTCCGTAAGGGATAAAACGCTTTTCGCGGTGTCCCAGTTCGTGGAGTGTCCAGCCGTTGATTTTCTGAAACAGATAGATGCCCAGCATCGGTAGCAGGATGGTGAAGCAATACACCAGCCCTAAAACCGTCAGTTTGTACTGCAGGGGCATGATGTTCAGATAAGTAAAGAAAAAAAGCAGGCAGAATGCCACAAACGGTACCATGAACGGCGTAAAGATGAGCGATACGATGCGGGCAGTCATAAACAGGGCATCGCGGGGTTCCCCAGCATGGTGGGGAGCGGGTTCATGATAAGTCAGTTCATCGGGGATACTGGTTTCTTCCATATCAATATGTTATCTTCTTAATCTTGCTACGGGGATATTCAACTGCTGGCGGTACTTGGCCACAGTGCGGCGGGCAATGGGGTATCCTTTTTCCTTCAGCATATCGGCCAGCTCATCGTCAGTGTAAGGCTTTTCCTTGTTCTCACTGGCCACGCATTCTTTCAGGATGCGCTTGATTTCACGGACGGACAGTTCTTCACCGTTTTCAGTCGTGTAGCCATCGCTGAAGAAGAATTTCAACGGGTAAATGCCGTAGTTGGTCTGTACATATTTGCTGTTGCTCACACGGGAAATGGTGGAGATGTCCAGCTTTGTACGTTCAGCCACGTCTTTCAGAATCATCGGACGAAGCAGAGACTCGTCCCCTTCTTCGAAGAACGGGCGTTGCAAGTCGATGATGGCCTGCATGGTGCTGAGCAGCGTTTGCTGGCGTTGTTTCACGGCGTTGATGAATCCTTGTGCCGCATCTACCTTCTGCTTGAGGAATATCAGGGCATCTTTTGATTCTTTGCTCTGGTTCTGCTTGTTGCGGGTGTGTTCGTCCAGCAGCTCGGTAAATTCCCGGCTCAGCCTCAGTTCCGGCACGTTCCGGTTGTTGAGGCTGAGGTTAATCGTGCCGTCGTCTTCCGTCTCTACCAGAAAATCAGGGATAATCTGTTGCAGGTTTTTCCCGATGGCTTCTCCCATGGAACTTCCCGGACGCGGATTCAGCTTGGTCAGTTCGGCGGCAGCCGCATTATATTGTTCTTCTGTAATATTCAGTTTCTGAATAATCTTGTCTTTATTTTTGCGGGTGAAGTCCTCACAGCACTTTCCGATGATGTCCAGCTCAATCTGCTTGAGCGGAGAATCTTCTTTCCGGCGAATCTGGATGAGCAGACACTCTTGCAGACTTCTGGCACCGATGCCGGCAGGGTCAAAGTCCTGAATCACTGAGAGCACATGCTCCAGCTCTTCTGCGGAAGTGTAGACTCCCTGGTAAATAGCCAGTTCATCGAGAATCGTTTCAGTGGATTTACGCAGCAGTCCGTCGTCATCAAGTGAGCCGATAAGGTATTCACCTAATTGCTTCTGTTCCGGAGTAAGGTGTTGCATGTCGAGCTGTTCTTTCAGCGTTTCGTAGAAAGATACGTTGTCTGAGAAAGGAATGTCTTCCGCCCGGTCTTCTTTGGAGCGGTTGTTCTCCTGCAATTTGTAATCCGGAATATCGTCTTCCGTGCGGTAATCACCCAGCTCGATGTCCTCACCTGAATCGGTATTAGGTTCTCCGTCTTGGTCAGTCGTATTGTACTCATCATTGAGGGCATCGGAAGCGTCGGAAGTTTCTTTTCCTTCTTCGAGTGCCGGATTATCCAGCAATTCAGCGTGAATCCGTTCTTCCAACTCCAGAGTCGGAAGTTCCAGCAACTTGACAGCCAGTATCTGTTGAGGAGACAGGGTCTGTACTTGTTGTTGTGCCTGTGTCTGTACCTGACGTGAACCTTGTACCATTTTTATTGTTGTCTTGAGTTAACAGCGTGCAAAAATAATAATTAAAATGAACTTCAAAGAAAAAGGCAAAATTTTTAATATTGGAAACTGCTGCCGCCTAAGAACTCTCGTAGCAGGGAAGTAGGGGGCAATTCCTTATCTTGTACGGAAACAAAATAGTTCAGGAAGCGGAGCAGACGGTGTGCTTCGGAGTATTCCGGACAACGGTTGGGCACCTTGCGCAAAACGGGTTCCACGTAGTCTTTTAATACAGCCAGTTCGAACAGCAGGGCCGAGTTGAACATAGCATCGGCATTTTCCTGGTAGGGGAAAATCCATTTTTCTTCTCCTTCCCGTACACTTGGCCAGCGTGCGATGGTTTCTTCTGCCGAATAGTTCCGGTACTTGTAATCACGGATGATACGTCGCAGCAGGCGGTTGTCGGTGGTAGGAATGTAATTATGGTTGTCCAGCAGGATGGTGGTGAGTGCCGACACGTACACCTTGTATTTGTTCTCGTTGGGAATGTGCGGGGTCAGTGCCGGATTCAGTGCATGAATACCTTCAATAATCAGTATCATGTGTTCGTCTATCCGGAGTTTCTTGCCGCTCATCTCTCGTTTTCCGGTGGTGAAGTTGTAGCGTGGCAGTTCCACTTCTCCTCCGTTGAGCAGGGTGCTCAGCTGTTCTTCAAAGAAAGGGAGGTCTACGGCATACAGCGATTCGAAGTCGTGTTTGCCGTTTTCATCCAGCGGGGTATCGTTCCGGTTGACGAAATAGTCATCCAGTGAAATGGGGTAAGGCTTCAGGCCGTTGGTCATAAGCTGGATGCTCAGCCGCTTGCTGAAGGTGGTTTTTCCGGAAGAAGACGGACCGGATATAAGCACGAGCTTTACCCGTTTCCCGTCTTGGTCGCGGTGGGTAATCTCATCGGCTATCTGGGCAATCTTTTTTTCTTGCAAGGCCTCCGACACATTTATCAGGTCGGTGGCATGACCTTCGTTGCAGGCCACGTTCAGGTCGCCTACCGTGCTGATGCCCAGAATCTGGTTCCAGCGATGGTATTCCTGAAACACTTCCAGCATTTTTTCCTGCTTCACCACTTCTTCCAGTTTGGTCGGGTTTTCACGGCTGGGGATACGCAGCAACAGTCCGTCGTAGTATTTCACAATGTCGAACAGGCGGATGTATCCTGTACTGGGTACCAGGCTGCTATAATAACAGTCCACCGTGTCGCCCAATTGATAGTAGTAAGAATAAAGCTGACCGTAAGTGTCCAACAGTCGTGCCTTATCCATCATCCCTCGTTTTTCGAACAGACGAACCACTTCCTCCGTGTGACTTTCAGTGCGTGTGTAGGGAATATCGGCCGCGATGATTTCCTGCATTTTCTGTTTGATGCGCTGCACGTCATCCAGTCCAATGGTACGGTCAATATGCAGTTTGCAGAAATATCCCTTTGAGATGGGATGTTCCAGTGAAATACTGCCTTGCGGATAGAGTTCTTCTACCGCTTTGACCAGGATGAAAAAGAGCGAACGGACATAAGTGCGCATGCCGGAAGAACTGGTAATGTCAAGAAATTCAATGTCTTTATTGTAGTACACCCGGAAGTCGAGACTCTCTACCTTATTGTTGACTTTGGCGCTGACCGGACCGTAGGGCATAGCCAGATTAAAACCGTTATAAATATCCAAAAGTGAGCTTCCCTCCGGGAATTCTCTTGTCGAATTATTATTTTTGCAATATATTTGTAGCATAAATGTAATATGTGTCACTAACCTTGTGAATAGGCAGTTAATTTACTCATTAAACAATTAAAAGCCTCTTTCCAACTTAACTAATTACAAATGGAATATTCTTTTTATGATTTTTTAGCGCTTCTTGGATCACTGGCGCTGTTCCTTTATGGAATGAAAATCATGAGTGAGGGACTTCAGAAGTTTGCGGGCGACCGCCTTCGTAGTATTTTAACCGCAATGACCACGAACCGTGTGACGGGGGTGCTGACAGGTATGTTGATTACCGCTCTGATTCAGTCCTCTTCTGCTACAACCGTAATGGTGGTCAGCTTTGTAAACGCCGGCTTGCTGACGCTTTCCCAATCTATCGGGGTGATTATGGGAGCGAACATCGGAACTACGGTGACGGCGTGGATTATTTCAGCGCTCGGTTTCAAAGTAGACATTTCTGCATTCTCTCTGCCGCTTCTGGCTATTGGCATTCCATTGCTTTTCTCTCAAAAAAGTACGCGTAAGTCTGTCGGTGAGTTTATTTTCGGATTTGCTTTTTTGTTCATGGGATTGAATCTCCTGAAGACGAACGCTCCGGATCTCAGTCAGAATCCGGATATGCTGGCCTTTGTTCAGAATTATACGGACATGGGCTTTTTTTCTGTCCTGCTGTTCGTCCTGATTGGTACTGTACTGACCATGATTGTACAGGCTTCGGCGGCTACCATGGCCATTACGTTGATTATGTGTGCCAACGGATGGATTAGTTTTGAACTGGGAGCCGCTTTGGTGCTGGGAGAAAATATAGGAACCACGATTACGGCCAACCTGGCGGCCTTGACTGCCAATACGCAGGCACGCCGGGCGGCAATGGCTCATCTGATGTTTAATGTGTTCGGTGTAATCTGGGTACTGATGTTGTTTGAGCCTTTCTTGTCGATGGTAGACTGGATTATTTCCGATTTTATGAAGGTAAGTGAGGCCGACGGGGTGGCTGTCTCTTTCAAATTGTCTGCGTTCCACACTTGCTTCAACGTCTGCAATGTGCTGATTCTGATATGGTTCGTACATCTTATCGAGAAAACGGTCTGCAAGATTGTTCCCCAGAAAGAGCAGGAGGAAGAATACCGCTTGCAGTTCATTACGGGGGGCATGCTTTCTACGGCAGAGTTGTCTATCCTTCAGGCACGGAAGGAAATCAATCTGTTTGCCGAACGCATACAGCGTATGTTCCTCATGGTGCGTGACTTGTTGCATACGGAGAATGAAAATGATTTCAACAAGCTGTTCAGCCGGATTGAGAAGTATGAGAACATCAGTGACAATATGGAAGTGGAGATTGCCAATTACCTTACGCAGGTGTCGGAGGGCAGGTTAAGTTCCGAAAGCAAGCTGCAGATACGGGGGATGCTCCGCGAGGTGACGGAGATAGAAAGCATTGGCGACAGTTGCTATAATCTGGCCCGTACCATCAACCGGAAACGACGTGGAAATGAAGACTTCACGGGTGCGCAATATGAGCATATCTCACAGATGTTCCAACTGACGGACGATGCCCTGACACAGATGATTGCACTGGTGGAAGACATGCATCAGCAGGTGGATGTCAACAAATCATTCAACATCGAGATGGAAATCAACAACTATCGTAACCAGTTGAAGAACCAGAATGTGATTGACGTCAATGAAAAGAAATACGATTATCAGATGGGTGTACACTACATGGACATTATCGCCGAATGTGAGAAGTTAGGCGATTATGCAGTGAATGTGGTAGAGGCTCATCGGGATGTGAAGGAAAAGAAAGCTTGAAAAAAGAACCTCGGCGTTCTCTAAAATTGGATAGGAACGTCGAGGTTTTTTGTATCAAATTGGGATATAAAAGCAAGGTTCCTGATTATTTAAGAACTTGCTTCATTGGGCGACCAATCCATGCTTGTGGCTGTGTGAGTCCAAAGATGTAGGCAATGGTAGAGGCCGTGTCGAACTGCATCATACATTCTTTAAATTCTCCGTATTGTTTTACGTTCTTACCTGCAATGATAAAGGGGATTTCCATTTCTTGCAAGGTTTTTCCTCCATGTCCTTTCTTGATACCTCCGTGGTCGGCTGTGAGTATGATAATGGTGTCATCATAAATGCCGGCTTTTTTGATAGCTTCTACAATGCGTCCTACATAAGTATCCAGTTCCTCGAGCTTTTGATAATAAGCAGGAGTGTCGTGCCCGTCGTGGTGGCCCGTATGGTCAAGCTGATCAAAGCAAACAGCAAGGAAAGTTGGTTTTTTGTTCATAATATATGTTTCGGCCATACTGCATAGCAGGTCGGGGTGTTTGTCATATCCGATAGCCTGTGCATAATGAGTAATTGCCAATGTGTCAACCAGGTATTTGATACCTTCCCATTCATACATACATCCTGTTTCAGCGTTTGGCTTTGCTTCTCGCAGAACAGAGTATATGGTCGGAAAGATTCCGTGGTCGTTAGTAACCATGGATGGTATTTCGGGGGTGCGTGATCCCCATTCGGTGTAGCCATGGATTTCAGGGTCTGCTCCATTGAACATGGAAGCCCAGTTTACCGCAGAAGAAGATGGTAATACGGAACGTTTTTTAGGGTGTAGCATCCTTTCTGCATTACCTCTTTAATGTGAGGAATAGAGGCTTTAGGTACACTGTAAGCACCCCATCCGTCAATGTCAATCATAACTGCATGCTGAGCTTTCCATTTGGCAGCCTGGCATGGAAAAACTGCTGTAAAAATCAGACAGCTTAGAATAAAAAATAGTTTTCTTTTCATATTAAATAACATTATAATAATCAGATTCCCGTATCCACCGGATTCTTGTCCGGGAATAACGGACTGTATAGTACAGTACGTTTCAGTATTTGAAGTTTTCCATCCTTCACGAACTCTTCTCCGCGTTCAGACAAATGACTGATCATTGCCTGGCGAAGTTCCTGTAATTTTTTGCGGTATTTCTTTTCATGTACCACATTCTTTAATTCATGAGGGTCATTTACCAGGTCAAACAGTTCTTCTTCTCCGGTATGGAAACGCCATACATATTTTATTTTACCGTCAGTCAGGGCACACCAGTAATTATCCGGGCTATAGCAAGTGGCATGTTCCAGGTCGATGTATGTACGCCATGTTTCCCCTTTCATCAGACGTAAGAGAGATTGTCCGTCCATGTCACTGGGAACTGTACCACCGGCAGCTTCCAGAAAAGTGGGAAGTAAATCGCGAAGCTCAACCGGAGCATCTATTTTTCCTCCTTTATCAAACTGATATCCAGCGGGCCATTTCACAATATAGGGGATGTGTACGGAACCTTCATAAGGATAAGTCTTGCGCCAGTGGAAATGGTCGCCCAGCATGTCGCCATGATCTGATACGTAACAGATGAGTGCATTGTCATACATACCTTCTTCTTTCAAGGCTTCGATTACTTTCCCGATTTCTTCATCAATGAAAGTCACATTGGCGTAATAGTGACGGCGTGAGTTCTTTGCATATTCTTCACCAAAGTTTCCGAAGGCAGCATCCTTGGGGGCATCTTCTACTTTTGTCAGACGGGCATAGTCTTTCTCTTTGCACCATTCTCCACTGAATGGAGCCGGTACGTCACGTCCTTTGTATAAATCAGACAGACGCTGGGGCGGATCATACGGACTATGCGGGCGAGCAAAAGAAACCTTCAGGAAAAGAGGCTGTCTGTTGCCCTTCTTATGGTTATGAATCATCTCACAGGCCATCTCTCCGGTCCATGCGGTAGGATGAAGTTTTTCGGGCAGTTTATATTCTGCTGCGCCATGGTCATTCCATCCGATACCTGTACTGTCCGGGTTAAGTCCCGGAGCCTGCATTTGAAACCACAGGCGGTAATCGCTGATGAAGTCTTTTGTTTCTACGCGGCCGCTTTCATCGACGAGTGTACCATGGAATCCATGTAATGCTTTTTGTGGGAACCAGTGCATCTTTCCGATGCCGAAAGTAAAATAATTCAAGTCGCGTAACATCTGGGGCATTTCATAACGGTACTGGCTGCCTACTCTTCCATATCCCAGCATACCATGATGCCAGGGAGACAGGCCTGTGAGCAGACCGGAACGGGCCGGTGTACTGCTGGGAGCAGAGGAGTAGCCGTTAGTAAACAAGGTACCATCTTGCGCCAGTGCGTCCAGATTCGGAGTGATGACGGAGGGATTACCCATGCAGTTCAGGGCGTCACCTCGATGTTGGTCCGATACTATCAGGATGATGTGTGGCTGTTGCTGGGCCATAAGGGTATGAGGAAGACTGCATGCTCCTGTGCCCAGTACGATTGCGGAATAGAAAATTCGGTTTGTTTTCATGGCTTATTGTAAAGTAAATGATTGAGTAGCTCCTGCATAAATCGGATTTTCTGCAGGCTGCATGCGAATGGTATATGCTTTTTTCTTCCGAGGCTGTATGATGACATTAATAGCTTGCCCTGTTTGTCCTGGGTCGGCTATGTGCAGAACAGGAGCGTGTCCTTGGGTTTGCTTAATCATTAACGCGCAAGGTTTGTCTACTTCAATGGATATCTCCTTGTGCTGAAAACGACCGGCGCGGTAGAACACTATCTGCCAGATATGAAGCCCTTTGTGTCTGACAGCCTGTATATCAGCATCATTTTGAAGAATTTCCACAAGATTATTACGACTATATTTTTTTACTGCTTCGGGAGTATTTTTATCAGGTAGTACTATATATGCATAGCTTCCGGATTTAGGTTGCAGACCGTGGTCTATACATACGGTGAAAATATCGTTTTGTATTTCTTCTTTCCGGTTAATACTATGGTTGATATCGTACCAAGTTCCACTCTGTATTTGCTGACCGGCCACAATGTTTCCTCCTTTCGGGAACAGATAACCTATGCCATCATGCCATATCCATTCAGGATTTTTATAATGTTTTTCTCCTCGTTCCATGGATTGCATCTTTCCAGAAAGAGAAATAGATGCCGGTTCAGACGATGCAAGGCATTGGTTGACCGTGGTATATACTTTTTCAGAAGCTGTAGAAGCAATGTTTGCTCCCAGGCATACGATTTCTTCATCAAAGAAAAACCAGGCTTTGTGTGCTCCAGTCTGTATGTTTTTGTAATTATCCATGTAGCGGTAGGTCGTAATTCCGTATAAACTGTCGGACACCCCTCCGGCGAAATCGGAAGTTCCCGGTGTTTGCCAGTCGCTGGCTGCAAGTGGAATTTCTTTCAGTTGCGGAGCTGTAGTACCTGGAATACGGCTCCAGTTCCATGATGGGAAAATACCCTCATATTCATTTCCCCTCTGTACGATATTGGTACATCCGTCGGACATGAAGTAAGTTTTCAGGTTTTCCCCATTGCCATATTCGCAACGGGCGGTACGATTGGAAACCAGTCGCACATCGAAGGTATATTCAGGACGCACATGTAGTGAATAATCTCCGCGGAAATAATGTGTATGTTGAGGCTTGATGGCATAATCAGCCGGTTTTTCCTCTTTCAAGCGTGAAATAATTTCTTTGAATTCCTGTGCATGAGCTGTATCCAGAATTTCCATACGTTGTGCAAATAAGGCTGTATGCGATTTGTCGGGAACACCCGGTCGACTCACACTGCGTCCCATGACATCAAACAGCATGTATTTTCCTCGTATGGTCGGATAATAGGTTTCTCGCATGAATTTGCTGATAAGGTTCAGTCTCTCCTGAGGCATGGCAAAGCGTGTGCCTCGTGTGTACATGGCTACCTGAGTGACTCCTTTCAGTATTTCGTCTCCATATCCGCCGATATACAATTGTTGTCCGTGCTGAAAGTTGCTGTTGTCATGCTGAAATCCCTCTTTTGTAGTGTAGATTACCGGGTTATAGACATTTTCCAGTGCAAACTCTAGCGTTTCGGCATCTTTAGAAAGGCATGCGCGATAAATCCAGTGGAGGGCAATGTCTGTACGGTTGGCTCCTGTCCATTTGGCCGGATTCCCACCATCCTTTTTTATACGTTCCAATAGTTTATTTTCCAATTCATGAGGAAGTTGTTTCTTGCCGGTACGCATCTGGATGAGTAACACACCTAAGGCCTGCGGTTCTGCAATCTGGTTGTACCACCAGTTATGGCACCATGGATTTCGTTCATGCCAGTATTCAAGTCCTTTTTCTATCTTATTATACAAATCCTCATTCTGATAATATCTGTTTTTGGGATTAGTATAGGCAAAAACGAAGTCCGAAATGCGGTTGATATGTACCAGTGGAGGCCAGTTGGTACGCTGGATGCTGGCATAATCCACATCGGTGAAGGAACCGTCTTGGACGTTATACTTTTCCAGTCCTTGTGTGATGTCAGGATTTTGCGCAAAATCCTGTCGTATTTTTTGCATTAATGCTTCAAACTCATTTTCTTGCGAGATGTGTTGGGCCTGGAGTAAGTTAAAATGGCACAATCCTGACAATATTAGCCCAAAAAGCAATGAAAGTTTTTTCATAGTCTGTATAGAATTGTAGTTTTATGATGTAAAGATAAATAAAATAGAGCTGTACCTCAAAGATATTCTCTGTTAAGTACAGCTCTATAAAGATATATTGACTAAGTATTTTCCTTTTCTCTGATCTTGTTATACGTTTATTCGTTCGGACCGTCCAGTGGAGCTATGTTGTCTTCGTAACCATCATAACCATAATTCTGGTTGATGTGACCTTGTACATTCACAGATGTAGCAGTTTCTGCTATTGGCCACAATACATGGTAAGGTTGTATTGTATAGGTCAGACCATACGCGTTTTTAACTCCCTTGTTGTAGAAGTCTGTTACGTCCATGATGCGATTATAGAAGAAGTTCTCTTGAGAGAATTTATCCATTGAATAAGTTCTTCCTTTATCGTCAGCTTTTCCGGTCTGTGCGTAGATGTAAGCAATACGTGTTAACTCACACTTACGTGGTTCTTCGTAGAACAACTCTCTGGCGCGTTCATCCAATATCATCGAAATGGTGGCTTCACTGGCACTGATTTCACGTGCTTGTGCACGGCGGCGTACTTCGTTGATGTCTGCAGCGGCAGCTCCAGTTTCTCCTTTCCAAATATAAGCTTCAGCTCTCAACAAATAGGTTTCAGCCAGGCGGAAAATGTACCAGTCTGCCCATCCTCCACGCCAGTTGTTTGCTTTCTGGTCTGCTACGTTGGTTTTGTAGTGTGGCCATTCAGACCATGCTCGGATTGTATCGTTTACAAGCAGATTACCTTTGCTATCATATTTCTGAAGAGGTTTTCCATACCATTCAGGGTCTTCTGTTGCCAGTGCCGGATTGTTATAAGTCAAATCTTCCATTCGCATCCAGTTTCCGGGAGCATGACGTAAGTCTGTATTGTCTAATGTCCAGATCATGTGAGTGGCATACCATGTCTGTCGAAGCGTACAGATGCCTCGACCATATTCTAACAGGTATGGATTTTTCTTTTCATCATTGTCTACGAAAGCCTTTTTGCCATTTGGCGTTTTGATATTGCTTGTGGTAGCTGAGTACATAGGCAGGATTTGCCGTTTGATTTCCAGACCGGTAGCTGAACGAGCATCCGTTTCATCATAATTGTCTAGTACAATATAAAGAACTTCTTTGTTTTCAGGCAAGTGCTTGTTCTCAGATTGATGTAAATCCCATACCACATTCTTGGTCGGGTCATTCTTGTCTACTCCGAAGCGTTCTTTCATCAAGTGGTGCACTCCGTCACCGATAACTTTGTTACAAGCCTCTATGGCTGCATCGAATTCTCCAAGAGCCAGATCTATTTTGGCAAGCAAATGATAGGCAGCTGCTTGAGTAACTTGACCGATATTTACATCATTCGAAAGATAGGGTGCTGTGGTTTCCAGGTCATTCTTTAACCAGCGCAAGATGGCTTCTCGTTTGGTAGAATAAAAATCATAGCGTGGACCAGTTACTTCTTCTACGATAAAAGGAACGTCACCGTATTGATGTACCAGGCGGTAATAACGGAATGCACGGTGGAAATGAGCCAGTGCTTTAATTTCCTTACGTTGGTCTTCATTTTCAAATTCTGCGGTTTCAGAGCGTGTAAGCAATGTATTGGCATCTTTGATACCTTTATACAGGTAAGTCCAGTAGTTGTTAATCTGACTGTTATTACCTTTTAAGTTAGCACTGGGAGTAATCAGGGCAGTCAGGTCGACAGGTGTGTTTCCTGCATCTGTACGTCCGTTTACAGCCATTTCGGAGAAGAAGTATTCACTTAGGATGCAGGGATCTGCCGAAAATGAAGTTGGATAGTAATCGAAATAACGTACGTCACGGTTTAGCATGTCTGTACCAGTTTTCAGTCCATCGTAGCTGTTGTAGGTATTCTCCGGGGTGAAAAAGGACAATGGTTTCGGGTCCAGCCAGTCGCTACATCCGGTGAATAGTATGCTGGCAGCACCAGCCATGAATAATTTTATATTTTTTGTTTTCATAACGGTTCAACTATTTTTAAAGTGTCATGTTCAATCCAAATAATAAGGTTCTCGGAGTATTTGCATCGCTGTTTTCCGGGTCATAAGCCGGCCATCCAGAGATAACTCCTACATTCTTTAATGTCAGATTCAGGCTTAAAGCTTGTATCTTTAATCTTTGAATCATGGCTTTCGGGAATGAATATCCCAATGATATGTTATCGAATCGTAAGAATGAGGCATTCTTATAGATGCTGTATGAAACAGGTGCCTGAGCTTTCAAGCGAGGATATTCGTTGATAGGATTTTCTGGAGTCCAGTATTCACGTACAATGGAGTTAGTTACATTCAGTAGTGCATTGCTGTTGGTGAAACGATCCATTGTTTTGACATGTCCCAAATAAGAATACATACTGAAAGAGAAATTCCAGTTCTTGAATAAAGTAAACTCGTTGCGCATATTCCAGCGTACTTTTGGAGTAGTATTACCTAAGAAAACTTTGTCATCATTATTGTATTTATAATTCTGGTCTACATCCAACAGCTTAGGGTCACCGGGCACTTGATTATATTTGGCTGCTTCTTCAGCTTCGTTTTCCTGCCATACTCCCAAGAACTTATATCCCCATTTTTCATCCAATGCATGTCCGATGAAATATCCTTTGGAAATATCATCAGCTTCTTTTTGACCGATTACATTTCCTTCTTCATCTAATACATCTTCCATTAAGCCATATAAGTGTTTGATAGTATTTTTGTTATAAGCCAGATTGAAGGTCGTAGACCATTCAAAGTTTTCTCTTTGAATATTGGTAGAACGAAGAGAAATTTCTACACCTTTATTGTTTACCTCACCAATGTTGGAAGTCACAGAAGCGTAACCAATCAAGTCGGGAAGTTTACGGTCGTTAAGCAAGTTGTTTGTTTTCTTAGTATACACGTCAATGCTTCCACCCAAACGTCCATTCAGTAAAGTGAAGTCAACACCGATGTTCCATGATTCTGTGTTTTCCCATTTTAAACTTGAGTTGGCCATGTTGTAACTATAGAATGAATTAGCTTGGATGATTTCACCTGTTAACGGGTCATAATAGAAATATTTTCTCGGTTCAAGTTTCATCAATGCGGCATATTCTCCGATAGAACGGTTACCGTTCTGTCCCCATGACAAACGGAGTTTACCATATTCCAGCCAGCTGATATTTTTCATGAATTTTTCTTCACTGAATACCCATCCTAATGCTACAGAAGGGAACACTGCATAAGGATTTTCTTGTCCGAAAGCAGAATATCCATCCCGGCGTACAGTGGCGGTAATCATATAACGGTTGTCGTATGCATAATGCAGACGTGCCATCAGGGCAGAACCTGTGCGATAAGTGTCATTTGCACCTAAAACTGGTGAGGTACCGAAGCCCATACCATGGAATCCTAATAAGTCGCTTGGCTGGAAAGCTGAGTTTTCTCCAGTGCTAGACCAGTATTTACGCTGTTCCCAGTTCAACAGTCCTGTGAAATCGAATGCATGTTTGCCGAATGTCTTGTTCCATTTCAACATGTTATCCCACTGCCAATAGAATAGTGTAGAATCGCTACGTTTGGCATATCCACCTTCTGTCTTATAGGCGGGATGATCTGCTGAACGCTGGCTGTAATCATTAATCCATTCAAAGCGAGGAGAATAAGTAGTTTGTAAAGAAAATCCGAATGGCAATTCAGCTTTCAGGAAGATGGAAGCATTCATGTTGTAGATTTTCTTCATCTTGTCCGTATAAGTTTGAGAAATCAACGGGTTCGTAGCATTATTGTTGTCATTCGGGAAATATTTAGGCGTAGTTCCGTCTTCCTCGTATACGCTTCCAAATGGTGATAGGGTGGTATAAGAGTTGTCGCGGCCAATGTAACCTTCGTCACGAGCTGTGAACTGTGTGTTGATACCGTAAGACAAGAAACCGGCAACTTTGTTTTCCAGGTTTACTCGGGCACGGATGGCGCTATATCCTCCTCCAATTATGTTACTTTCGTTCTTCAGGTAATTCAGAGAAGAATAGTATGACATGTCGTCTTTTTTCCCGGAAATGCTGACAGTATAGTCTTGTCGTAAAGCGGCGTTTTGATAAATCCAGTCTTTCCAGTCTACTTCATTTCCTGCCAGGAAGTTATCAATTTCTATCTGGTTGTACTCCAGACGACGCATCCATACAGCCATAGGGTCTCCGGTATCCGTTCCCATCCACTGAGCCAGTTCGGTATTGGTTAAATTTGACGGGTTATCGTATTTGTTGCTGGTATCATCGCGGTGGATACTTTTTTCTACATCTCTACGGAAATTAATGTAATCCATGCCCTGATAAACTTCAGGCAACTGGTTTACAAAAGAAGCACCTACCGTGGCGTTAAAGTTAATAGTCGGTTTTCCATTGTTGTTACCTTTCTTCGTTGTGACAAGGATAACACCGTTGGCAGCTTGTGCACCATATACGGCAGCCGAACTGGCATCTTTCAATACATCGATACGTTCTACGTCGTTAGGGTTGATATCGGTCATTTCGCCTGGGTAAATTACTCCATCCAATACAATCAGAGGGTCAGTGCTTGCAGCCATGGTACTTTTTCCGCGAATCATCATGCTGGTATTTCCTTTGGCGTCTGTTTCCATTCCGATAGAAAGTCCAGCAGTACCTGCACGAAGCATATCTTGTAGAGTCTGACGCTGTTCTTTTTCCATATCAGATGCTTTCAGAGAAGCTACGGCACCAGTCAGGTCGGTCTTTTTCATTGTACCATAACCTACAACGACTACTTCACTTAACAGTTGTGTATCTTCTGTCAGTTTGATGGTAGCTGGCTGTGTAGTTGCTTTTACGGTCTTAGAAGAGAATCCGATATAAGATATAACCAAGCTAGATCCTTTAGGAGCTTCTAGTTCATATTTCCCGTCGATGTCTGTAATTACACCAATGGTTGTACCTTCTACCACTACGTTTGCACCGATAATGGGTTCGCCGGCTGCATCCAATACAGTACCGGTTACTTTAATGGGTTTACCTTTAACTGCAGTGGTTACACTGGATTGTGAGGCTTGTGTACTTTGTGCAACAACTGAATTACCACAGAGTGATAATAGTAATGTAGTTGCCAAAAATGCTTTATTTATATTCATAAAAAGATATTTAAATAAGTTGTTCTTGACTGAGTATATTCATTAATTTTCTGCAAACTGAAGTGTTCCGAGATTGAATTCAGACGCCTGCACCGTATTTCCGCTTGAATGCCAGCCGTCACACGTCAGTTTGAAATATTGATAGGTTTGTTTCATGGGTAATGGAATGCTTACTTCTGCTATATCAGCCGCCGTAGGAATGTTTATGCCAATTGAAATAGGTGTAAAGTTTGTGCCGTCATTACTTCCATATACTGAAACTTTATTCATGCGAATCCAGTCTGTTGTATTGCTAAATGTTCTATGTCGTAAGCGGAAAAAGTCGAATTCTTTAGGCTCTTTCATATCGATGATGAAATAAACTTCTTCGTCCTTTCCTACAGTAATTCCACTTAATGATTTACCTGGTTTTACTAACAAAATGCAGGATTTTTCATCTCCGTCTATTAGTGATTCTGCACTTCCTCCTACGGTACCATCTGTAGGTGTTGGATGTGAGGTGCTGATTGTCCAATTGTTACGGTCTAAATCAGTATAGCCTGCAATGTCGCGCACATGAATCTCTGAAGTGGTACTTACGTTACTACCGTCAGTTGATGATACGGTAATGGTGGCATTCCCTTGGGATTTTGTCGTGATTTTTCCGTAGTTGTCTACATATACTACTTGTGGGTCAGAAGATGAGAAAGTGACATCTGTATTCCATGCATTTTCCGGGAAGACAGAAATTTCTTTTCCTAAATCGATTTCCACACCCGATGCAAGTGTTAATGTTCGGTAGGCTTTTGATATTTCAATTGAGCTGACAGAATAAATTTGTTTATTAACTTCGATGATGCAAGATGCCCACATGTCTGTATTGTTGGTAGACCATGCAGTGAGTGTGGCTTCTCCTTCATCTACAGCTGTTACTTCTCCTGACTCATTTACGGTAAACACAGATTCATTACTACTTGTATAGCGGTAAGCATATTCGTCTTTATCAATGGCATCTTCGGGGAATAAAGTGATTTGAGCAGTCCACGTATCCCCTGGGTAAAGGGATACATGATTGGTTTCTCCTGTCTCAGTGAAAGCCATGGAAGTTACTTTTATACTATTATCTACATTTTCTTCACTGCAACTTGTGGCAGCTAGGGCTGCACAGATAAATAAACTGCTATATAATATGATAGGTTTTAATAATTTCATAGTTTACAATTTTAAGTTGGTTAGACTATCGATTCATTTTCCATTTTTCATCTTCCCAGTTGCTGTCAGTTATGTTGTATAACTCAGCGGGTGTTGCCGGATAACCTAAAGCGTTGATTTCTGCCTTCAATGCATCAATATCTTCTTGATATACGATAAAAGGTTTGGTTCCATAATCGTTGATTTCTGTATCGACCGGAGTCAGGAAGCCCCAGTCTTCAAAGAATTGAAGGAGATTTATCTTGGAGTATTTGCACGCTTGGCGTACAAAATCCAACTGTAAAATGCCTTGCGTTTTTACTGTAGTATCCAAGTTAGGAGTTACACGGAAGTGTTCGTATAAATCAGGATAGAAATCTGTATAGCCGTTTGCATCCATAAATAATTTCAATTGCCAGAAAGGAACCAGTTTGCAAGTGTACATGTGTTCTTCGGTAATGCCGTCGGCTTTCCAGTTCCACATGCAGTGTGGGTTATTTCCTGTAACGATGTAGTCAATTGCTTCTTGGTAGTAGGTTTTTCCTGTAGAAGTTTGTACGCTGTTTAACTTAGATTCTCCACTCAGGTATATTGATACATCCATTGACATAATGTTGTTGGTAACTTCTGTCGTACCAGTCCATTTGAGTCCCGGACGAGTCTGATTGCTATGACCGATTTCATGTCCGAGTACCCATGAGCGTGCTTTCATTCTTTCAGGGCTACAGAACACTTCAGCATAACTGGGCACATATGCAGTGTGGTTAGTAGAAGAGTAAGGATTCTTGCTCTGATGTTCGATATGGAGATACATTCGGTTGGCAAACAAGCGTTTGTCAGGGTTGTTATGATATTTGAACAGCCCCATCAGTGCCCATTCTCTTTCTACTACCGTGTCGAAAAGGTCTACCATTTCTTTGATGGGAGTCTGGTAACTCATATAGTCTTGTACGGCCCATGTGATGACGACGTATTTTCCAACTACATCGATATCTTGCCAGCGAGTATTGCGAAGCATCTCTTCCCATTCTTCCTGGGTTGTGTTGTTGCGTACGTCATAATATCCATTTACTTTTCCAAACGGGAAGTGGACAGTTACGGTCTTTGCTTCAGCGGCTTCTTTGTCTGCTTCGCTTAGTTCCAGAGGAATGTAGTCTTGTGTGAGGTTTTGAATGTATACCAATCCCCCTGTTTCTACTTTGACTTTGTTCTCACCTTGTTTCAAAGCGTATGTTCTAGCTCCGTTGTAGCCACCATTTACCAAATCCTGTACTATCATAGACACATTCTGTCCGTGAGTATCTCCCACAAGAACCAGTACTTCCTCGCCTTGTTCTACATAGATACCGGTAGGGTTGTCTCTTAATCCATATTCGGAAGTCTTCAATATGGAAGCCATGATGGATGGAGTTTGGTAAGGTCTGTAGTCGGCAATACGGTATGCTTTGTCGTAAGTTCCTTTTAATAGAGCCAAAGCCAGCTTCTGATAAGTTTCTCCCGGCATTTTTGTAATTTCTTTTTCTGTGACTCCTTCTCGTAAGGCAGAACAAGTTTCGTCGGTAAATATGGTCGTATAATCAAATTTGTTTTGATTTGTCTGGTAGAAATCCATTTCTGCACAGCTGATTCGGTTGTTGTGGGCTGACTGGATTTCAAAACGTACCTGCTTAACGTCTGTATAACTTTGTTCAAGCTGGATGGTGGTCGGAGTATAGTTCTTGTCCCCACGAGCACATTCTGCTACTTTTGTCCATTCAGAGCTTCCATTGGTCATGACATAGACATTGAACTCGTTGAAAGCTCCATAGCGTGTGCCATTGTCTGTTCTAGGGGTGTAGACAATATAATCCAACTGGGCAAGAGATTTGAATGTATAATCAATGATAAATGGCCAATCAGAGAAAGCACCGAATTTAGAGTTGAAATAGCTTGAATAATCGCCATCGAAAGATTTTTCAATGCCACGGTCTTCTTGTTCTGTTTCTTCCGTAGTGGCGGTAGCACTTGCTACTTCAATCTTAATATCATCTGAGCCTGTAGAAGCGGCTTGACTTACGCTGATATCACGGCGCAAGGTTTTGTAGGTAAGTGATAATACAGTGCTTCTAGATGTTAGATAGGCTGTGGGTGTTGCGGTTACTTTTAATACTTTATCTTTTAACTCGAAAGTACACCAGTTCCCGCTTTCTGGTACAGCACATTGCAGAAGGCTGGGATCTATGTCTTCTGAAAAAATAAGCGTAACTTCCTGCTCACCTCCGCTGGAAGGAAATTCAATTTGCAGAGGTAATACGCGTACCCAGTCTGTCCTTCGTAATTCTTCGGAATCATCAGAACACCCGAAAAGAGAAAAAATCATTACGGTTAGTAAAAAGAAAACTGATTGTGTTAGTTTCTTTTTCTGCGTGTGAAGGTTTTCGTTTTTCATAACAGAAATTTTAGTATTAACAAAAAGTAAACAATTCTCTAAATGGCTAGCTCGATATAGGAACTGACCATTAATGTGTCGCAAATGTAGAATCTTTGATTTTGTTTTACATTCTTTAAATTTCTGAGATGATTCTGTTTTAATATTGGCGGACGATATTATACCTTAATTTGGACGTTTAGTGTATAAGCAAAAGGTAAATTGAATGATTTTAGGAGTAAAGACTTGTTTCTCGGATATAAACCGTTTTTTGAGAAAACGGTGAATCATGTTTTATGTTCCCTTGTCTGGAAACAAATGTTTCGCATTGCGGAACCGTAAGTTTCACAGTGCGGAGCTCTTTGTTTCCGATAAGGAAAACATAGAAAACTCCTTGGAGAGGTGCATTCTTTTCCAAGGAGCTTTGCTAACTATATTATAAAGGAAAAAGGTGTTTAAATAGAATCCGTTCTTTCTCCTTTTCCTCGTACACTTTGCGGAGTAATTCCGAAAAAGTTCTTGAATAATTTGCTGAAGTAACGTGGAGATGAGAATCCCACTTGCATGGATACTTCTGAAATATTTAGTTCCGGATGTTCTTTCAGAAGGGACATAGCTTCTTCTAGTTTGATTTTTAGAATAAATTCGTTGGGTGGAAGACCAACCAACTGCTTGAATTTAGTATATAGTTTGCTACGACCCATGCAAAGAGCGTTGGCCAAGCTTGCTACATCAAAATCTGGATTTGTAAAGTTCTCGCGTATAATGTCAATGCATTTTTGCAATAGCTTTCTGTCACTTTCACTGATAGCATCTTCGGCACTTGTTTCGGGTATTGCCTTATTGGTGTAATAAGCCTTCAAACGACTTTTGTTTTTCAATAAATTGCGGCAACGTGCCAGTAGCATCCGGATGTCGAACGGCTTGATGATGTAGTCATCAGCTCCGAAACGGAACGCTTCTATCATCTGTTCGGTAGACATCTGAGCTGTGATGAGAATGACAGATACCTGAGCCAGCTCAATGTTGTTTTTTATTTTATAGCACAATTCTTTTCCGGACATTTCAGGAATAATCAGGTCAGTAATGACCAGTTCAGGTTGAATTTCCTGAGCTTTCTCCCAGCCATCTTTTCCGTTATGGGTTACGTGTACCTCATAGGTCGCTTCCAAAGTTTCTTTTAAGATGGCGCATAACTCTTCATTGTCTTCGACTAGTAGCAGTATGGGTTTCTCTTTTTCGTTATGTTCTTCTGAAGGTTCCGCTTCTTTTTTATCAGTTTCTTCTGCAAAGGCTGGAACCGGCGACTGTTCGGCTTCCTGTGGAAGAATGACCGATTCTTCTGTGGCTTGAACCAGTTCATCAGAAGTGAAATGTGATTGACCAAGTGGCAAACTGATGGTAAACTGGCTTCCTTCTCCGAGTTTGCTGGCTACCTGAATAGTTCCGTGGTGTAGTTCTATGATATTTTTGGCGATAAATAATCCGAGTCCCGTACCTGTAGGTACGTTTCCTGAATTGTTTTTAGCTTGATAGAACAGATCAAATATTTGTGTAAGGTCTTTTTCTGCCATTCCACACCCTGTGTCGGCCACGGTAATGACAGCCTGGTTCTTGATTTTCCGGATGTTTACGGTGATACTTCCTTTGGGTGGAGTGTATTTTAAGGCATTTAATAGAAGATTGGATATTACTTTTTGCATTTGTAAAGGATCAATCCATGTCGGTAAATGCTCTGTTAGTGCATCTATCTTGAAGTTTATTTCTTTTTGGTGTGCATATTCAATAAATGGCAGACAAGTCTGTTTGATAAATTCTACCAGTTCTTGTTCTTCCACTCGTAGTGTGACGCATCCTTGTTCCTGTTTGCGGAAGTCTAAGAGTTCAGATATCAGTCTTCGCATATCCCATGCATTCTTATAGATGCGCACCAGCCGGTTATGGATGGTATTCTGTAAGTTGTCCGTTTGTATCAAGGTTTCCAGTTGCCCTAAGATTAAAGTCAGCGGAGTTCTGAATTCATGAGATACATTGGTGAAAAAGTCAATTTTCATTTGATTGATGGCCTCAATATGTTCTTTTTCCTTTTGTGCTGAGGCTAGCGAAGCACGTAGTCTGGTTTGCCGGATGACAAAGGAAAGGATGATAAATATTATACCTCCTGTAATACATGTATATAATAGATAAGCCCAAATGCTGGCATAGAAAGGAGGCGCTACATGAATATTCAGACAGGTTTCTTCTACTTTACCTTTTCCGGAAATAATCGGACGAACCTTTAAGGTATAGTTGCCCGGTGAAAGGTTGGTGTAGGTGATATGTTTGCCTAGCATGCGGTTCCAGCTATGGTCGAATCCTTCCAGAGTGTATTCAAAACTGGAATGCACATCGTCTATGTAGCTGAATGTGGCTATTTCAATTGTAAGGTTATTTTGATTGTGCTTTAAATGAATCTCTTGAGTCTTGTCTAGTATAGAAGATAGTATGCCGGTTTCATCTCCAGGCTGTATGGTCTTATTAAAGATAGAAAGCTGGTCAAAATGTGGATGTGGAGGCAGGGTTTCGGTAGTTTCTTTTTCAAGAACGGCCATACCATTGGTTCCTCCTATATATAAATATCCTTTTTTATCTCTAAACAGGCAAGAGCCTAGACTATAGCTTTGATTGAATAGTCTGTAGGTATTTTCTATTGTTTCTGTTTGTGTGTTAAATAAGGAAATGCCATTTCCATGAATCAGATACAGACAGTTCTTTTCTTTAGAGTCTCCTATATAATAACAAAAATTGCTTGGAAGTGACAGATTCTGTGTACTATATTGTTTAAACGAATCTTCTTTTCTCTGATAATGGAACATACCTGCTCCAGTAGTGCCTACATAAATTTCTCCATATCTGTCTTCAAAAATGTGCGATACTCCTCCCAAAGACAAAGGAGCTGACAGGTATTTTGTAATATGTGAGGTCGTGAGGTCTATACAAATGACTCCTCCCCGTGATAATCCCAGCCATAAGCGGTTGTGACTGTCGAGTAAAATGGTTTCGTAGGTAAAATATTTTTTTACCAACTGATTTACCTCCGGATTTTGACTGATTTCGGAAAACGTTTCTGTTTTTTTATCCATGTATACCACTCCTCCTTGTGTGAGCAGCAATAACCCTTCCCGATAAGGTTGAATACTGTTTACAATGTCATGGGGAAGAGAAGACGGATCGTCTTTCTGGTGGTGCAAGCTATGTCCTTTTTTAGTTCGGGTGTCAAAGATATAAAGTCCTCCAAAATGTGTTCCTACATACAATATCTCTGTTTCAGGGTCGAAGTAAATGGATTTTAAGTTGTTGCTTCCTATGCTTTGGGGGTTCCCAGGCTGGTGTGTGTAATGAGTGAACTTGCCAGTCTGTAGGTTTAGCTGATTAAGTCCACCTCCTTCGGTACAGATCCATAGATTGCCGGACAAATCTTCAGTCATTTTACTGACAACGGGGAAGTTAAGCCAGTCTGTTCGAAGCGGGTTGGCATGATAGAAATAGTTTCTTTCGACTTCCGGATTAAAAATATTGACTCCTCCGAAATACGTACCAGCCCAGATATTACCTTGTTTGTCTTTATGAAGGGCAAGAATGGAATTATGGCTTAATGTATTAGGAGAATCTCCATATTCGGTGTAATGACTCCACGAATTAGTTTGGGGATGATAACAGTCAATACCTCTGAAAGTTCCAATCCAGATATTCCCGGAATTGTCCTCGTTGATACAGCGTATCTGATTATGTGACAGTTCACCCCGGGCATTCGTGTAGTGAGTGATGATATTCTGTGAAGGAGAGAAGCGGTATACTCCACTCCAGCTTCCTATCCAGACATTATTAGAATGGTCTACAAATAAGCATTTGGCATCGTTATTGAAACTTGCCAACTTCGTTTGTCCGGATGGTTCTTTCCGAGGAATAGCAGAAAGACGTGCCGGACTGATGGCCCAGATTGTATCATTTTTTACATAGAGATGAGTGGCTTGATAGAACTGGGGCGGGAATTGTGTGAACCGTACCAGCTTTTTTTCTTGTTCGGTGTAATAATAGATGCCGTCTTTGCAAGCGGCCCATAAAGTGTCTTGTTCACAAAAAAGACTTCTGACATCTTTCTCTATCAGGATGGTGAATTTCTCTTGATACAGGTCGAAGCTGCACACTTTTCCTTGTGCCAGCAAATAGAGCTTTCCTTTTTTATTACCGCATATTTGATCGATTCCATCTGTGGAAAAAGTTTGGAAATCTTCAGGAATGGCATAGGTGCTGACGCTGGTACCGTTGTAACGATTTAATCCCTCACTGGTTCCCAGCCATACGGCTCCAATTTCGTCTTGGTAAATGGTTTGTATGCGAACTTGTGAAAGTCCGTCTGCAATACCTAAATGTTTGAAGTAAAGATTTTGAGCCTGGCATGTAAAAATGAATAGCAATCCGATAATTCCTGATACGATGTTCTTCATAATTTTGTGAATGACTTTTACATAAATGCAAAAGTAAGAAAAAAGTAGTTGAAAAAGGATTTTCAATGAAAAAAGAGACAAGCTTTTGATGGGACGAAAAAAATGAAGGTTAGATTCGTCCGAAGAATGTGCACTATTCGTCCAAACGGAGAAAATGTTAGCAGATTCTATACGGAGAGTAAGGGATAGAGAGACTTTTCCTTACTATTTTTGTGATGAGCAGAATGGGATTTGCTCATTAATTAAAGAATACGAGAAACTAAAAACCGAATTAAAACCGTAAAAAGGAGCCGACAGTAAGTAAAGGTTGCTTTAACTTAAAGAAAAACTATGAAACATTTTTGGATGTGTGCCTGTCTGTTGTTTTCAACCCTCACAGTTTGGGGACAGACGAATTTCAGAAAATCGGAAATAAAGGAAGTAATGAAGCGTGTGGCTGACTGGCAGATAGCCAATCCGGACCAACGTCATGAACATGGTGATTTGGATTGGACCAATGCGGCGTTGTACATGGGTATGATAGACTGGGCAGAGCTGACAGAAGGGGAGGATGGTAACCGAACATATTATGACTGGCTTCTGAAGATAGGAAGACGCAATCATTTTCAGATGGGGAAATGGATGTACCATGCCGACTTTATTGCCGTGGGGCAGCCTTTCATTGATCTGTATCAGAAGTATAAGGAACAGAAGATGATTACACCTGTAATGGCACGAGCCAACTGGGTGGTAGAGAATATGCCGATGGCTTCCATGCAGTTGGATTATGGCAAGATGGAAACCTTGACACGCTGGTCATGGTGTGATGCGCTGTTTATGGCGCCTCCTGTGTATGCCAAGCTTTACGGGCAGACTTTAGACAGAAAGTACCTTGATTTTATGAACCGGGAATACAAGGCTACCTACGATTTGCTTTTTGACAAAGAAGAAAATCTCTTTTATCGTGACACTCGCTATATAGGTAAACAGGAAGCAAACGGGAAGAAGGTATTCTGGGGGCGTGGAAACGGATGGGTACTTGGTGGATTGGCTGAAATTCTGAAAGCATTGCCTGCAGATGAACCTTCCCGGAAATTTTATCAGGAATTATTTGTGACACTGGCTACGAGAGTAGCCGAATTGCAAAGTGCTGACGGTTACTGGCATGCCAGTCTGTTGGATCCGGCATCTTATCCCTCACCGGAAACCAGTGCGACAGGATTCATCGTATATGCACTTGCTTATGGGGTAAACCAGCATTTACTGGGCAAAGATGCTTTTTTGCCGGTTTTGGAAAAAGGCTGGAAAGCTTTGACCGATGCGGTAGAAAAGAATGGGAAGTTGGGATATGTACAGCCTATTGGCGCCGACCCCAGGAAAGTGACTCGCGACATGACGGAAGTGTATGGTGTGGGAGCTTTCCTGATGGCCGGATGTGAATTGTATAAAATGTCAGAAAAATGAAACTACATAAGATTATAGGAGCGTGCCTGTTGTCTGGTCTGTGTGCGACAGGTGCTTTTTCAAGAGAGGTAATCAGCTTTAATGACGGCTGGCTGTTTAAAAAAGGGCCGTTTGCTACAGACATGATGAAGGCAGCTGCCCAGTGGGAAGGTAAGTGGACAGAAGTTACCATTCCTCATACTTGGAATGCGAAGGATATGCAGGTGAAGACAAACTCCTTTTATGAGGGGGCGGCTTATTATCGGAAGACTTATTTGATTCCTGAGACCATGAAGGGGAAACGTTTGTTCTTGCGCTTTGAAGGTGTAGGTACTTGTACGGAAGTGTATGTCAACGGTTATCTAGTGGGTACACACAAGGGAGGATATTCCGCCTTTGTCTGTGAGATTGGTGAGCAGGTAAAATATGGAGAAAGCAATGAGATTGTGGTGAAGGCTGACAATACAGCTCGTCCAGATGTCATTCCGGTGAACCACAGTCTTTTTGGAGTATACGGAGGTATCTATCGCCCGGTGTCGTTGGTAGTGACAGAGCCTTGCCATATTGCGGTGGAAGATTATGCTTCTCCGGGAGTTTATGTTACACAGAAAAATGTGTCGAAAAGTGCAGCAGAAGTAAATGTAAAGGTGAAGCTGGACAACGCTTCCTTGCAACCGGAAGCACTGGAACTGGAGAATGCAATCTATGATGCGGAAGGCAAGCTGGTGAAGAAGCATGTACGCAGTTTGGAACTGACCCCGCAAGGAATGCAGTCGTATACGGCTTCTTTCCAATTAAAACGTCCTCATTTGTGGCAGGGACGGAAAGATCCTTATTTATATAAGGTAGTATCCCGTCTGAAGCAGGAGGGACGGGTGATTGATGAAGTGGTACAGCCGTTGGGTATCCGTAAATATGAAATTGTAGCCGGGAAAGGTTTCTTCCTGAATGGAGAGAAATATCCCATGTATGGAGTAACCCGCCATCAGGACTGGTGGGGAAAAGGCAGTGCGTTGACAAATCAGGAACATGACGCGGATTTGGCTATGATTATGGATATTGGAGCTACTACCATTCGCTTGGCACATTATCAGCAGGCAGAGTATATGTATGCCAAATGCGATAGTCTGGGACTGATAGTCTGGGCTGAGATTCCTTTTGTAAATCGGGTGACGGGGCAGGAATGGGATAATGCCCATCAGCAGATGAGAGAATTGGTCCGACAGAATTTTAATCACCCTTCCATTTATATTTGGGGAATTCATAATGAGGTGTATCATCCGCATGGTTACACAGCTGCATTGACCCGTTCGTTGCATGATGTATGTAAGACGGATGATCCGGACCGTTATACAGCAGCTGTAAACGGGTATGGACATGCAGAACATCCGGTGAACCAGAATGCAGATGTTCAAGGAATGAACCGCTACTTTGGCTGGTATGAACGAAAGATACAGGATATTAAGCCTTGGGTGGAAGGTCTGGAAAAAAATTATCCCTGGCAGAAACTGATGTTGACAGAGTATGGGGCGGATGCGAACTTGGAGCATCAAACTGAATACCTAGGAGATGCCTTGAACTGGGGAAAACCTTTTTATCCTGAAACTTTCCAGACAAAAGTGCATGAGTATCAGTGGAGCGTGATTGCCGAACATCCTTACATTATTGCTTCTTACTTGTGGAATATGTTTGATTTTGCTGTGCCTATGTGGGAGCGTGGAGGAGTTCCTGCACGTAACTTGAAGGGAATGGTGACTTTCGACCGTAAGATTAAGAAGGATTCCTATTATTGGTATAAAGCTAATTGGAGTAAGGAACCTGTACTTTATCAGACACAGCGCCGTAATGTGGACAGAGAAAGAAAAGAAACTTCCGTAACTGTGTATTCCAATATTGGAACTCCGGTGGTATACCTGAACGGGAAACCTTTGGAAGGCATCCGTCAAGGATATACAGAGGTACACTATGTATTTGATAAAGTGACGCTGGCTCAAGGAAAAAATATATTGAAGGCTGTAGTCAGCTATCAGGGAAAAGAATATGTAGATGAGATAGAATGGAACTATACTGGTGAAAAGAATAGGGGGACTATTGTGCATGAGAATAAGAAAGAGCATGCAGGATGGTAATAAAAAACGGGGCTTTTAAGGCCCCGTTTTTTTATGTTATTCGCTGATTTCTACCCGGTTTACTTTTTCCAGTAAGAATCGGTTTTGATTCCAGTGAAAAGGTCGGTAGGCATTATTCGTTTTAATCTTGTTTTGCTTAAAGATTAGTCCGTCTACTGACTTGGCGTATAGGATGGGCGCATCGAATGTGTCAAATTCATTGTCTGTAATCTGGATGGCGCCTGGTTTTCCTCCGTGGAAATATTTTACCTGATGCTCCAAATCGGGAATTTCCGGATAAATGGAAATTACGGCGTTGGTAAATTGGAACATATTGGTCAGTGCATTGATGAACCGGTTGTGACGGATGATTACCTCTCGGCAGGCACCGGTTTCATACCAGCCGTTGCAGTCACCACACAACAAAATAGCTGTTCCTGAAGTATGGTCAAACAGGTTGTTTTCTACGATTGTTTTTTTAGGTGTACTGAACAGAGAGCCTCTGGCGCGGTTGTTGCGGATGGTATTACCGGCAAAATAAACCTCTGGTGTCCATGTCAGGTTTTCAATGCCGAAGTCAGTCTGTTCGTTTAAACCTTCAGGAAGTGGCTGACTGAAACGGATGATAAATTCACGGGCGCCGTCTGCTGTCGGTTTATCTGAGGCTGTAATGCGTTCAATACAATTCTTTTCATCCAGCAGTTCCATGGTTTGTGAACGAATGAACTGTACGCTGTCGCCGGGAAATCCCCAATCAAATCCCCATGACTGGTCGTGCATGTAACGTGCTTTGAGGGTGTGGGTATCAATTTGTTGGAGTACTTTCAAGTAGGTTCCATGTATATTGATGGCATCGTCCATCATACCTTCATACAATCCGTTGACAGAGGTGATTTTTCCTTTGCATTGAGAAAAATGGGTTGCATCGGCCTGAGTAGTGAAATAGCGGGAGTCGTTTTCTCCTTTCAAACATACACCAAAACCATCCATCGTGATGTCATCACATAGCTGGGCTAACAGTCCCATGCCTTGTGCATAGTGTACCTTGACATTCTTTATTGTGGTTCGGGTATTATGTGACAGGAAGATACCGGGAGTCGGACGGTCCCATGAGCGCATGGCGACAATAGTCCCTGCCGGAAGTCGTTTGTCTTTCCATTTAGGGGCATGTATCAAATTCTTTCCTACCAGAGAACAACCTTTGGTTGGGCAGCTGATGTCGCTGGTGTTGTATACAATGTGCCGGCTGGCCTTTTCAAAAGCGATACCCGACATCGGGCGAAGTTTCCAACCTTCTCCCTTTGTTTCGAAAACAGAGTCTTTTGTCAGGTGGTATTCTACCCATGGAGCAGGTTGAAAGGTAATTCCTTTTTCTCCTTCATTTTTTATAATTTCCACTTGAGCTATGTGTGGGTTAGCAAAATCAATGCTGAAATTTTGCAACGTGCAGTCTGTACTTCTAAGCAGAGATATCGGAATCATTTGTCCATGGAAGATAAATTCCGCTCCGTTGCCTTCTATTGTCAGCGATTTCATATCCTCCAGTGCCAGACCTACTTTTTTAGGATTATCCTGGTCGTGGTTGGAGATGTAGTAAGTACGTTCTGCAGCTCCTTCAGGATAGAAATGATAGGTCCCGCTTTGAAAGCATAAGGTTACCGTTTCTCCGTCCTTTACTTCATTCTTAATTTTTGCAAGTGCCTTCTCCATGCGGGCAGACATATTGCTCTTCTTTCCCGGTTGAATACCGAAGCGTGCCATGTCATACACATGTTGTGCGTATAGAGGGAGGCAGAATACGGTAAACAATGCCATGAATTTCAGTCTTATTTTCATAGTGTTACATTTATAAGTGTAAAAGTGATTCGTAGGGCAAAATAAGTGATTTTTCTTTTATCTTGTGGAGAGTTGCCTCTCTTTTTGGTATGGAGATCAAAAACCTGTCAGAAATAAAAATCCCCGCCTTGCTTGTTGAACAAAGCGGGGATCCTGTTTCAGTTATACAGTGAAATTATTTTTCAATGTCTACCAGTTCTACTTCAAAAATCAAAGTAGAGAAAGGTTTGATTTTACCAGCTTCCTGTGCACCGTATCCCAGTTCCTGAGGAATATACAATTCCCATTTAGAACCTACCGGCATCATCTTCAGGGCTTCAGTCCATCCCGGAATTACACGATTAACGGCCAATGTGATAGGCTCTTTAGAAGAGTCGAATTCAGTACCGTCAATCATTGTACCTTTGTAGTTTACTTTTACACGTGAAGTGTCAGCAGGCAAAGCTCCTGTACCCTTAGTGATGATTTTGTACTGCAAACCGCTGGCAGTTGTCTGAATACCTTCTTTGCTCTTGTTGTTAGCCAGGAATTCTTCGTTCTGTTTCTTGTAGTCTGCATATTTAGCTTCCAATGCTTTTGACTTGATCAATTCTGCTTTCAGACGTACATAAGCACTTGCAGAGTCAGTTGTTACGATGCTCTGTTTCTTTACAGCAGCGATGAATCCAGCCAGGAAGTTATCTTTGTTCAAAGCCTGAGTAGAATCCTGTCCAAAGATCTGACGGTTGTTGTAGTCGAACATGTCACCGCTTACCTGCTGGCCAATCTGCATACCTGCCAGATAAGCTTTCTGCTTAGCGTCAGTTTCCTTGCAGCCTTGTTCCAGACCTTTGATGAAGTCTGCTACGTATGCTGAATCTACTCCCAGACGACCCTGTACATATTCCATCAATCCCTGAGTGTTTGTTACACCCATCATATAAGACAAAGAGTCTACATCGCTTTTCAGGTTTGCTTTCGGTCCCTGTGCTGTACATGATGCCAGGCTGGCTGCAGCGGCAAGCATCATAAAGAATGTACCTTTTTTCATTTGCTTTATGTTTTATAATACTTCAATTAATTCTACTTCGAAAATCAATGTGCTGTGCGGCGGAATCATTTCGCCTGCACCTTGTGCACCGTATGCCAGATCTGACGGAATGTAGAGTTTCCATTTGGCACCTTCTGACATCAGCTGCAGTGCTTCCACCCATCCTTTGATTACCTGGTTCACACCGAACACAGCAGGCTCACCACGTTTGATAGAGCTGTCGAACAATGTACCGTCAATCAGTGTACCTTCATAGTGGCAACGTACGCGGTCGGTTGCTTTCGGTTTTTTACCGTTCCCTTCAGTGATTACTTCGTACTGCAATCCGCTTGGCAAGGTTACGATGTTCGGGTTTTTCTTGTTTTCTTCCAGGAAAGCCTTTCCCTTTTCTATGTTTTCTGCGTTCATTTTCTCTTCTAATTCAGTGAAATATTTGTTGACGATTTCACGTGCTTCATTGTGAGAAATTGCAGTTTGGTTTCCTTCCAATACGTCTTTGATAGCCTGTGCAAAGTCATTTACATCAATTGAACGAGCACCCATGCTCAATAGATTTTGGCCAATCCCCAGACCAATGGCGTAGCTAAATTTATCCATAAACAGATTTTGTATTAATAAATGATTAACGGGGAGCAAAGGTATCTTTTTTCTGTGAATGTGAGGAATTTTGATTGATAAAATTTCTTATTTTTGGACGATGAAACTTTTTAATGATAATGTATCTAAAATCAGGAGGATAAGAAGATGAAAAATCTGGTAGTATTGACAGGAGCCGGCATGAGTGCGGAAAGTGGAATCAGTACGTTTCGCGATGCAGGAGGGCTTTGGGACCAGTATCCGGTGGAGCAGGTGGCTACCCCTGAAGGATATGCTGCCAATCCGAAGTTAGTGATTAATTTTTACAATGAACGCAGAAAGCAACTGCTTGAGGTGAAGCCGAACAGGGGGCATGAACTTTTAGCAGAGTTGGAGAAATATTTTCATGTGACTGTGATTACCCAGAATGTGGATAATCTGCACGAACGTGCAGGGAGTACAGAGGTAATTCATCTGCATGGGGAACTTACGAAAGTGACTTCCAGCTTTCAGCCCAATAATCCGCGTTTTATAAAAGAGCTTAAACCGGAGGAATATGAGGTGCGGATGGGAGACAAGGCACCCGATGGCTCGCAGTTCCGGCCTTTTATTGTCTGGTTTGGAGAGGCTGTGCCGATGATTGAAACTGCTATTGATTATGTGGATAAAGCAGATATTTTTGTGATAATTGGTACTTCGCTGAATGTCTATCCCGCTGCCGGTTTGCTGAACTATGTACATTCCGGGGTACCAGTCTATCTGATAGACCCTAAGGAAGTGCGCATTGCTTCAGGACGTGCGGTACATGTGATTCAGAAAGGGGCTTCCGAAGGAATGGAAGAATTAAAAAAAATGTTATTGGAAATACGAGATTAAACAAATTCTTTCTATATTTGTTATCATTTTAAACTGAGAATAGATACTAATTATTGTTTTAATAAACTGACTGATTATGAAAAAGTACATTTGCACAGTATGTGATTGGGTTTACGATCCGGAAGTAGGGGATCCAGAAGGTGGAATTGCTCCGGGTACAGCTTTTGAAGATATTCCTGAAGACTGGGTTTGCCCGGTTTGCGGAGTTGGAAAAGAAGATTTCCAGGTAGTAGAAGATTAATAAACTTTTCTTGATAAGGACGGCCTTCTAAAAAGTATGCCATATACTTTTAGAAGGCCGTTTTCGTATCTTTATTCTTGTAGAATAATTCCCATTTTTTTCATCAGGAAACAGGCGTTCATGTTTTGAGCCACTCCTTCGCGCAGTTTATAGGAGAAGGTCAGTTCATTCTCCTTTATATCGGCTTCGAAACAGTAATTCCGTATTTCTTCAGGGAACTGTTTGATGAGGCTTCCTAACAGAAGGTCGTGTGTGGCTATAATGCCGTTGGCCTTCAGCTGCATAAACTGACGGATCAAATCAAAAGATCCTTTTTGTTTGTCCATGGAGTTGGTCCCTTTTAATATTTCATCCAGAATAATAAATAGCTGCTGTCCTTGATTTAGCAGGTCGATAATGCGTTTCAACCGTTTCAGTTCGGCAAAGAAGTATGATTCATTATCGGAAAGTGAGTCAGAGGTGCGCAGGCTGGTAATGAGCTGATTCGGGTAAAGCTTGAGCCTTTCGCAGCATACGGGGGCTCCAATACAGGCCAGCAGGTAATTCACGCCGATAGTTCTCAGGTAAGTGCTTTTTCCGGCCATATTGGCTCCGGTAATAATCAGGAAAAACGGACGCGACGGAATGGTGGCATCGTTTTTCACGCATTGTGAAGCTGGCATAAGGGGATGCCCCATTTGTGTGGCCAGAAAGCAGAAAGGCTTTTCTGTCAGTTCCGGGTTGGTGTATTGCGGATGATTGTAGGCAAAGGTACCCAGTGAACATAGGGCATCCAGTTCGCCCACAGTTTCCAGCCATTCGCTGATATGCTGTCCGTAGCGTACTTTCCATCGTTCTATGCGGACGATTTCCTGAAGCTGGAAAAAGATGCTTCCTTCCAATAACACATAAAGAAACTGGTTGTTGCGTAAATCCAGCCGGTCAAGTTCTTTGGATAATTGTTGCAAAGCCTGTATAGGTGACTGGCCGTTCAGGTTGAACCGTTCCATCAGTTCCTGCATGCCAGCTGACTTCCAGTTTTCTGCTTTTGCCAGAGCGATGAGTCGGGCATATCCGTTCAGGCTTTTCAACTGTTTTCCGTAGGTTTCCTGTATATAGGTGGCCCGTTTGATAATTCCAAAGCTAAGAACCAGGAAGATACCGAATGAAAGTCCCAACCAGGAAAATGAAGTCCATCCTGCCAGTGAAGTTATCAACAGGAGGCTGTTAATAACTGGTACTCCCCAGATAAAGGCTTTCACCCATCCGGCGTGCAGGTATTGTGCAGGACTCTGACTCCATGCCTGTATTTTTTCGCCATCGGATGACTGACCGTGGTGTACCAGTCCTGCCACGCGGAACTGTTCGCGGAACAAGGTATGTTCGCTTATTTCCCGTACCATTTCCTGCCGTTTTTCGATGGAAGTTTTTTCGTGCAGATGGTTTTGCAGCCATTTTGCCAGACGGTTTTTTCCGAAAAAAGTACAAGTACGGTTGATTGATTGGAACAGGGAGCGTCGTCCGAATATATCCAGGTCGAATGAATAAGGATGCTCTGGGTTGACGTATTCTTTCCCGTCCTCAAAAGAACTGTAATCACCGGAAAGGGCTTGCAGCTCTTCTTGTATAATACGTGCCTGTGTTTCTAGCCATTCTTTGCGGATAAAAAAACGGTTGTGTATTTTTACCAAAATAAAGAGCGGAAGGAAGGTAAGACAGATACAGATAATTAGCAGAGTGGTTTGATTAAAGAAAAAGTAAAGTCCTGCTATTCCTGCTATGAACAAAGCAAGGCGTAGCATGCTGATGCGGAAGATTTGCTTCTTTACCTGTTGCAATTGTCCTTCAGTGAGGGACAGTCTTTCTGTGTAGTGATTTTCTGGGTTCATGTTATTGTGTTTGTGTTAGTTGCGCAAAGGAACGAAAAACTCTAGATACATGATTGAAAAAACTGTTAAAAGAAGAAATCCATTTGTATAATTCATGAATAAATCCCTTCTTTGCAATGAAATCAAGAATATTTCTTATTGAAGTGTGCGCGGTAACGCGTTTTCTTTTTCAGTAAATGCGTGTCCGCACACACATATTCTTTCGAAGTGGTATGCAGAAAAATAAAAACATACGTCTTACTGACATTGCCCGCTTGGCGAATGTGTCGGTTGGTACGGTGGACAGAGTGATTCATAACCGTGGACGCGTATCGGAAGAAAACATCCGGCGTGTGAAGGAAATCATGGAGCAGGTAGGGTATAGGCCTAACCTGATAGCGCGTTCGTTGGCGGTGAAGAAGCCGTGTCATCTGGTGGCACTGATTCCGGATTTCCGTCCGGGAGATTACTGGAGTGCGATGGAATATGGCATTCGTCGGGCAGAAGAGGAGTGGGAAAGCTATGGAGTGAAGGTTTCCGTACTGACTTTTGACCAGTACAGCAAGGTCAGCTTTGAGCAGGCTGTTTCACGTTTGCAGGAGATGACTGAAACGGTGGACGGAGTCATTGTCGGTACGCTTTTCAAGGAGGCTGTTATCCAGCTTTCCGAACATCTGGATGCGCGTGAGATTCCTTATGTGTATGTCGACTCGGATATAGAAGAGCAGGGCCGTCTGGCTTATTATGGCACGGATTCTGTGGCCGGGGGAGAGATTGGAGCCCGTATGCTATTGGCTTCCATGGCCTTTCAGGGAGATATTCTGGTCGCTCATATTCAGCATGACAAAGGCAGTATGTCCACCCAAGGGCAGAAACGCTATTCCGGTTTCCTGCAATACCTGAAACAACAGGGCTATGAAGTGAATCTGGTGGAGGTAGATTTATGGATAGGCGATGAGGCTCATAACGAACAGGTGTTGGATGAGGCTTTCCGAAATCATCCGGGCATTCGTGGAGCGGTTACGTTCAACTCTTCCTGCTACATTTTGGGAGATTATCTGGAAAAGCGGCAGAAGCACGAGATTCGGCTGGTAGGCTATGATTTGATTGACCCGAATGTGCGGTTACTGAACGAGGGATATGTGCAGGCACTGATTGCACAGCGTCCGGAACTCCAGGGCTATAACGGAGTGAAGGCTTTGAGCCGGCTGTTGCTGTTCGATGAAAAACCACAGGTGGTGAATCTGCTGCCAATAGACATTCTGTTGAAAGAGAATTATCAATTTTATAATAGAGTATCCAATTTATTGCAAATCTGATTATTATGGCAAACGAATTATTTAACGTGGCCGGCAAGGTAGTTGTAATGACTGGGGGAGCCGGTGTGTTGGGAAAAGGTATTTCCAAGTATTTGGCTGCACAAGGTGCAAAAATGGTCGTACTCGACCGCAGTGAAGAAGCTGGTAAAGCACTGGTAGATGAGATTGTAGCTCAGGGGCATGAAGCTACCTTCCTCTATACAGACGTAATGAACAAGGAAGTGCTGGAACAGAACAAGAAAGACATTCTGGAAAAGTACGGACGCATTGACGTCTTGTTGAATGCTGCTGGTGGAAATATGGCTGGTGCAACCATTGCACCGGACAAGACTTTCTTCGACTTGCAGGTAGATGCTTTTAAAAAAGTAGTCGATTTGAATCTTTTCGGAACTGTATTGCCTACGATGGTCTTTGCCGATGTAATGGTGAAACAGAAAAAAGGTTCTATCGTAAACTTCTGCTCTGAATCTGCTTTACGTCCGTTGACACGTGTAGTAGGTTACGGTGCAGCAAAAGCAGCCATTGCCAACTTTACAAAATACATGGCAGGCGAATTGGCTATCAAGTTTGGTGATGGCTTGCGTGTGAATGCCATTGCTCCGGGTTTCTTCTTGACCGAGCAGAACCGTACGTTGCTGACTAATCCAGACGGCTCACTGACCGACCGTTCCAGAACTATTCTGGCTCACACTCCGTTCGGTCGTTTTGGTGAACCGGAAGACTTGTATGGTACCATTCACTACCTGATCAGTGACGCTTCTAACTTTGTGACAGGTACGGTAGCTGTCATCGACGGTGGATTTGATGCCTTCTCTATTTAATTGAAGTATGAACCTTTAAAAAGAAACGTTATGTATTTATGTGAACAAACCTGGCGCTGGTACGGCCCGAACGATCCGGTGTCTTTGTGGGACATCAAGCAGGCAGGTGCTACGGGTATCGTCAATGCGCTGCACCATATTCCGAACGGCGAAGTCTGGACGGTAGAAGAAATCATGAAACGCAAGCAGATGATTGAAGAAGTGGGCTTGACATGGAGCGTGGTCGAGAGTGTGCCGGTGCATGAACATATCAAGACGCAGACCGGCGATTTCATGAAGTATATCGAGAATTATAAGGAAAGTCTGCGTAATCTGGCCAAATGTGGCATTTACATTGTGACTTACAACTTTATGCCGGTGCTCGACTGGACACGTACGGACTTGGCTTATACCATGCCCGACGGTTCCAAGGCTCTGCGCTTTGAACGTGCGGCGTTTGTGGCTTTCGACTTGTTTATCCTGAAACGTCCGGGAGCTGAAAAGGATTACTCGGAAGAAGAAAAGGCCAAGGCAAAAGCACGCTACGAGCAGATGGACGAAGAAGAAATTCATCGCCTGACCCGTAACATGATTGCCGGACTGCCGGGCTCGGAAGAAAGCTTTACGCTGGAGCAGTTCCAGCATGAACTGGACCGTTACAAGGATATTGACGCAGAACAGTTGCGTGCCAACCTGATTTTCTTCCTGAAAGAAATCTGTCCGGTGGCCGATGAAGTGGGTGTCAAACTGGTGATTCATCCGGATGATCCGCCTCAGTCAATTTTGGGCTTGCCGCGTATCATGAGTACGGAAGAAGATTTCCGCAAGCTGGTGGAAGCCGTACCTAATGAATCCAACGGTTTGTGTCTTTGCACTGGTTCACTGGGGGTCAGTGCCAAGAACGACTTGGCCGGCATGATGGAACGTTGGGGCGACCGCATCAACTTCGTACACCTGCGCAGCACACAGCGCGATGCAGAAGGCAACTTCCATGAAGCGAATCACCTGGAGGGTGACGTAGACATGTATCATGTGATGAAGAACTTCCTGCTCATGCAGCAGCGCCGCAAGGTGTCTATTCCGATGCGTCCGGACCATGGTCATCAGATGATTGACGACTTGAAGAAGAAGACCAATCCAGGCTATTCTTGTCTGGGCCGTCTGAGAGGGCTGGCTGAGCTGAGAGGGCTGGAAATGGGTATTGCCAAGTCTATGGAAGAGCAAAATTAAGGAAGTGTATAGCGCATATTCGATAAGCTGAAATTGTCGAAGTGAAGAAATGGTTCATGAAGGAAGTTTTTTTCTGTTCATGGACTATTTTATTTTGTGCCTTTTATTCGTATTTTTATCGCCGGAAATAACAATTTATGGCATCATGAAAAGATTTTGTTTATTCTGTCTGTGCCTGCTTGGCTTCTCTGTGTGGGGTGCATCGGATCAGGTAGTGGAAAAGGTACTTGATATTTTCGAAGCAGACAGTCTGCCCGGTTCAAACGTGGCGGTAACGGCGGACTCAGATTCGGTTCACTTGTCGACTGTGAAAAAGGAACTGGCGGCTGCCCGGTTGAATGAAGCCAATCTCCGGATGGAGATTGAGCAGATGAAGTTGGCTGCATATACTGCCGATTCGGTGAAACTGGCCAGTCAGAGACGGCGTATTGACTTCTTGCGTCATGAAACACGGGGTGTTCCGGTTGTGGTAGATGGGGATACGCTGTTTTATTTTTATGCCAAGCGAGGAGGAGACATACTCCCCAGCAGCGTGCAGAGAACGTGGCGAATGATATTACGGCCTTTGGCAAACGCTTTAACCTGAAACCTGATTCTGTATACATTGAGACCAGTGACATCGTGACGGATGTGATGTATGATAATAAAGTTCTTGTTTCCTTTACAGACCAGGACGGCTTGTGGGAAAGCTGTACACGCGACCAGCTGGCCGCGAAGAATCGGTTGGTCATTATCGAAAAATTGAAAGTGATGAAGGAGGAACATGGACTGATTATCCATTCGGAGGTAAGCATCGGTTATGACGTGCCGTGGCGAGTGGTCAACAAACTTCTGATTGAAGCGGCCTTGAATACTCCCGGAGTGGTGGACGATCCGCGTCCGTTTGTACTTTCCACCTCGCTCAGCGACTGGTATCCGGTGTATCAGGTGAATGCGTATATCAAGGATGCAGACCGGCTGGCTGATATTTATTCGGCATTGCATCAGAACATTCAAGATCGCTTCAACGAAGAGGGCGTGGAAATTATGTCACCGCATTACATGGCTGTACGCGATGGAAATGCATCTACCATACCTCCAAAGGAAGGTGCGGACAAGGAGGGATAATAATTCTGCATACATTTTCTATTTTACGATAAGGGCTGGAGTTTTGGGATAAACTTCGGCCCGTTTTTTATGTTTCCCAAGGCAAAAACGTAGGTTTCTGGGGGCGGAACCGTATGTTTCCGCAGGTGGAAACGTAAGGCTCCGGCGTGGAAAACGTAGAAAGTGAAAATAGACTGTGATCTCTTTTCTGAGGCGTTTCTCTCTTGATGGAAAGCTATTCGTGTGATAAGAGACGATGGTAACGTAAGGGGATAAAAAGAACGCCCCGGCTTTGGAAACCGAGGCGTTACAGTGAGTCAGATATGTTATACTGATTTATTCGTGTGCGATATAGCCTTTCACCGGAGTCATGATGAACGTAAATTCATAATCTCCGTAAGGAAGCATGTACTTGTCTTCCGGCAGGGCACCCCAGCTGTTGACACAACCTAAGCCCATCTGTGCCTTGTCAATCAACAGGTTGGTCAGGTCGGCTTCTTCTACTTCGAACGAGTGGCTCTGTTTCTTTTCAGTACCGTCGTCCAGTGAAGCGATGGTGTAGTGGAGAGCAGAAGCAGAGAACGGTGCTTCAGCTACGAACATCAGTCCGTTTCCAGCCATGTTCACCTGTTTCCACCAGCGGATATCAGTCTTGTTGCCGTTTTCCTGCGGACGGATGTACGGATAGAACTGGTCGCTTACATTCTGGTTGTAGATACCTAAGTCAGTGCAATGGTTACGGTCGCTGTAGTTTTCTATCGGACCACGTCCGTAGTAAGAAATCTTCTCAAATGACTTCGGCATTACCATCTGCATACCGAAACGGAACATCGGTGAAACCTTGGCATTCTTGTCGGCTACCATCTTCTGTGTCACCTTCACTGCTCCCTGGTTGTTGATCTGGTAAGTGAGATATAACTTGGCAGATACTTCCTTGAGGTCGTAAGTAGAGTTTACGATGGCCTGTCCGTTTTCTACCTTGTAGTTGAAGTCAGTCAGTTTGATGCCCGGGTTCTTCCATGCAGCATATTTGTTCTGCAGACCAGCACCGAAGTCGTTGTCGGTCGGGGCACGCCAGAAGTTCGGTGTCAGTGCTTCGCCTTCTTTCAACATGCTTACTCCGTTTACATCGTATCTGTCAAGATAACCGTTGCGTTTGCTGAATTCCAGATAGAATCCGTCGCCTTCTACAGTGATGTAGTCCGGATAGTTCGGGTTGATTTGCGGTTCAACTACCTGCTGGTTGGTTTCAGCTACGTTCTTCAGTTCCATAGCCGGTGCTTTGTACGGATTCAGCACAAGCTGGTCTTTAGCTACTACGAAACCGGCCGGAATCAAACCTTCACGGTTCTTCTGGATGTATTTCACGTTGAGCAGCCATTCACCGCACTGGCAGGTCTTGCCCAGATCAAGTTTCACGCTGGCAGTCTGATGAGGTGCCACATTCAGGTTTTCAATGCGTCCGCTGCGGATAGCCTTACCATCTTTCAGTACTTCCCATTCCAGTGCGTATGCAGACAAGTCACGGAAGAAGTTTTCGTTGTATACCTTGATTTCTCCCTTTGCCAAATCGCCTGGAGTTGTCCAGATATTCTGATAGAAGTACTGTACTTCGTACGCATGCGGATTCGGTTTGCGGTCAGGGCTGATAAGTCCGTTGTTACAGAAGTTCTTGTCGCCAGAATCATCCATGCGGTTGAAGTCGCCAGCATAAGCATAAATCATCTTGCCGTTCTTGCCTGTCCAGCGGATAGACTGGTCTACGAAGTCCCAGATGAATCCACCCTGATATTTCGGATACTTACGAATCAAGTCCCAGTATTCTTTGAATCCACCTTGTGAGTTACCCATGGCGTGTGCATATTCACACTGAATCAGCGGTTTCTGGTATTTGTCGTCCTTGCTGTATTCTTCGCACCATTTGTAGTTGGCATACATCGGGCAGTAGATATCAGTCTTGCCTTCGATGCGGGCTTGTTCGTACTGTACGGCACGACTGGGGTCTTCTGCCTTGATCCAGTCGTAAGCAGCTTCGAAGTTCGGACCGTATCCGGCCTCGTTACCCAATGACCAGAAGATGATGCTCGGATGGTTGAAACCACGCTGTACGTTGCGCTGGTTGCGTTCCATGTGTGCCTTCTTGTAAGTCGGTTCCTTGGCCAGTGTCTTGTCGCCGTATCCCATTCCGTGAGATTCGATGTTGGCTTCGGCCACTACATAAATACCGTATTTGTCGCAGAGTTCGTACCAGAAGTTGTCGTCCGGATAGTGACAGGTTCTTACGGCATTGATGTTGAACTGCTTCATAATCTGGATATCCTGAATCATACGTTCGCGTGACACTACGTAGCCGCCGTCCGGATCCATTTCATGACGGTCGGCTCCTTTGAAGAGGACCGGCTGGCCGTTGACCAGAATCTGGGCGTTCTTGAGCTCAATCTTACGGAAGCCGACTTTCACGGGGATGACTTCTCTGGCCCGTCCACCATCTTTCAGCGTAGCACGCAGCGTGTATAAGTAAGGAGTTTCCGCTGTCCATTTCTTTGGATTTTCCAGCTGGAGCGTAGTTGAAACATTGCCGGAACCTTTTACTTCGGTAGAAGCTACTGTCTGGTTATTGGCATCCAGCAGCTCCAGGCTCACATTTCCACTTCCTTTCAGATTCAGGTTGATGGCTAGTGAGCCATTTTTGTATTCACTGTCCAGGTCGGGAGTCACGCGGATGTCATCGATACGTTTCTTGTTGCGGGTATAGAGATAGCAGTCGCGTGCCACTCCGGTATAGCGGAAGAAGTCCTGGTCTTCCAGATATGAACCGTCGCACCAGCGGAACACCTGGAAAGCAATCAGGTTTTTCTGTCCCGGTTTCAGGTACGGAGTCAGGTTGAATTCAGCTTCCAGCTTGCTGTCTTCGCTGTAGCCTACGAACTTACCGTTTACCCACAGGTACATGTTCGAGCTGACTGCTCCAAAATGAGCGATGATGTCTTTGCCTTTCCAGTCGGCCGGAACCATGATTTCACGGCGGTAAGAACCTACGTGGTTTTCTTCAGTCGGTACGTAAGGAGGATTGTTTTCGAAACGGCTGCGCCATCCATAACCTACGTTGATGTAGATAGGGTCGCCGTATCCGTGAGTTTCCCATACTCCTGGCACCTGAAGGTTGTCCCAACCTTTATCGTTGAAGCCGGTTTTCCAGAAATCTGTGGGGCGTGCATCTGCATTCCGCACCCAGAAGAATTTCCAGGTTCCGTTCAGGCTCATAAAGTTCTTGGAGTCTTCCTTGACTGCCTTGGCAGCCATTTCTGCATTTTCGTACGCAAAGAAGTTTGCGTGCATCGGTGCCCGGTTGATGGCATTTATTTCCGGGTCCTGCCATTCTTTAAATGTCTGTGCATTGCCCGAAAGCACACAGGCACCTAAGAGTCCTAACACTAATTGTTTTTTCATGGATTAATGATTATAATAAAAAATGATAACTATGTGTCTTTATTCACTCACCCACGCGGGGTTATGAGGGTGTGTCACCCTCGGATTGTAATACATCTCCGTAGAGTCGGGGATACGAATCTGGTATTCTTTTCCGCCGTGATTGGGAAGAGAACTTCCTCTAAGCCAGGGATTCATGCTCTTGAGCAAACTATAGTTGATGCCCTGGCCTTTGGCAAAGCGTGCCAGGTCGTCAATATCTTCTGTCACTTTTATGGTACGATAAGGAATAGGAGGATACAGGTCGCTGGCTCTCAGGTGAAAACCGAAACGGGCTGGCTCAGTAAGCAGAAGCTTGGCTGCCAGTATCCGGTATACATAGCGGGAGGTTTCTTCCACTAAATAAAGGTCGAGTGCATTGTCTGTGTACTGTTTCTCCTGCTGCTGGCTGATTCTTCCTTGTCCGGCATTGTAGGACGCAGCTACGGTTTCCCAGTTACCGAATTTACGGTAAGCCTGTTTCAGGTACTTGCAGGCGGCTACGGTAGATTTCTCCACATGATAACGTTCGTCCACATGATGATTGACCTCCAGACCGAACTCACGGGCGGTACCGCTCATGAACTGCCACAATCCGGCGGCTCCGGCTCCCGACCGTGCCAGTGGGTTCACATTGCTTTCGATGACCATCAGGTACTTGAAGTCATCGGGTACACCTTGTTCCTTTAAGATTGATTCAATGATGGGGAAATAGCGGTTGGCTCTTTTGATGATTTGCAGGGAAGTGCTGTGCATGTAAGTAAATGCCATCAGTTCCCTATCCACTCGTTCGCGCCGGTCATAGCGCGTCAGGTCTATTTCCGTGCCGCAAAAATTGATACTTTTAGGGACTTCGATACAGCTGTAAGCAGGAGATGAGTTTGTTTCGGTCTGCGCGGTGCAGGAAGTGGAAAATCCGGGTAACAAAAAACCGGTTACGAATAAAGTAACTGTAAGCGATAAAGTATATAAGCGTTTTGTCAATTTCATATTCAAGGTCTTCTTGTAACTATCGATTTCTTGTGAATCTGTGGCAAAAATAAAGACTTATTCATATAAGCCAGAGGCATAAATTAGGCAAAAGTCAAGTAAAAATCGTTCAAAATAAGTCTGAACTTACTTGATTCCCCGTTTGGTTATGTACATGCCTTTTCTGTTTTGAGCCTTTAGGACACAAAAAATCAACAGCTCTTTGTTTAAAAATCGCTCTAAAATACGAAATAAACTTTGGGAAAACGCTACCTTTTTAATTTATTTCACAAAATGATATTCCTCATAAAAGATTATTCTTCCATGTGGAAACTTTTCAGGATTGTTTCTGGCGTTTTGTCATTTTCCTGACGGTATACAATGGAAACATAGAAGCCGCAGCTTCCGTCTTTTGCTAGCAGGTAACTGTAAACGCATTTTTCTTCTTCACAGTTTCCTTTGAGCTGCACACCATGGAACTGGGGCAGCTCAAAAGATTGTACGCTGCTTTGCGATGTCACTTCATCGTCTGTGGCAATAGCCTTTAATTCCTGTCCTAATTCTTCTTTTTTCAGCCCTTCTCCCTCTAAAAGCTGGATGGTGAGGTAATAGGTATCGTTCCCGGCAATGTATCCTTCGGAAGAATCATCTTCTACTACTAAGTCGGCTGGAGCCTGGAAAGAAACTCCATACGAACTCCATGTGGTTGTTTTCAGGTTTTGTGCAAACGCGGGAAGGACTACTGAAAAAAATGCAATCAGGGTTAAGAATAAATGTTTCATACTTTTCGTTCGGCTACTACTTTTCGTGCATATACTTCTTCTTCCTTATTAACCAGCACGCATACGGAACCTCCTCCATAGGAAGAAGTTACGGCAGACAATGGCGTTTCATCTTTTAGCATGGCATCCACACCGGCAGACTTTAATAAGCCCTTTATCAACTCAGCTTCCCAGAGATCTCCTCTGAAAACTTCAATCAATGAATCGTAATTTTTCGCTTCCATAGTCACATGTTTTAAGGGTTAATAAATCAGAAGTTTTCTCTCTCTCTTATTTATTTCAAAGATAAGAAACTTTCGGGAATAAATATTCAGTTTGGGAATATATTTCTTATGAAATGGCAGATTATTTTGACGTTTGTGCTTTGAAACTTTGTGTGAAATTGTATTTTTGCGATAATTTGCAATCTGAATAAAACAATTATGAATCTGAATGAAACTTTTAAGGCGGTTCGAGCAGCATCTCGTAAGTTGGCGATGATGGATGCACAGACCATTAATACAGTGTTATGTGCCGTAGCCGACAAGATAGAAGAAAAAACGGATGTGCTGCTGAAAGCCAATCAGGAAGACTTGCTGCGAATGGAAACGTCCAATCCGAAATACGACCGCTTGAAGCTGACGCAGGAACGTTTGGAAGGAATAGCAGCCGATATGCGTCAGGTGGCTTCTTTGCCTTCACCGTTAGGAATAGTGAGAGAAGCTTATACGGTACCCAGCGGACTTCGTTTACAGAAGGTGAGCGTGCCGTTTGGGATGGTAGGAGTAATCTATGAGGCACGTCCGAATGTCAGTTTTGATGTGTTTTCCTTGTGCCTGAAGAGTGGAAATGCGTCTATTCTGAAGGGTGGAAGTGATGCCGATGCCTCCAACCGTGCCATTGTGCAGCTGATTCATGAGGTATTGGAGGAGTTTGGTATCGATTCGCACGTCGTGGAATTGTTGCCTTCTACTCGCGAGGCGACAGAAGCGCTTCTGCATGCAGAAGGTTGGGTGGATTTAATTATTCCTCGTGGCAGCAGTAACCTGATTCAGTATGTACGTCATGAAGCGACTGTACCGGTTATTGAGACGGGAGCCGGAATCTGTCATACGTATTTCGACAAGGCGGGTGATTTAACCAAAGGAACTGCCATTGTCAATAATGCCAAGACGCGCAGGGTGAGTGTCTGCAATGCTATGGACTGTCTGCTGTTGCATCGGGCACGTTTGGCAGATTTGCCGGTATTGTGTGCTCCTTTGGCGGAAAGCCGGGTAATTCTATATGCAGATGAACTGGCTTATCAGGCTTTGGAAGGAAACTATCCGGCAGAATTGTTGCAGCCTGCTACTTTGGAAAGTTATGGCACCGAGTTCTTAGACTATAAGATGGCCATCAAAACGGTGAATGATGTAGTAGAAGCTGTAACGCATATTTATACATACGGTTCCGGGCATAGTGAGTGTATCGTGACAGAGGATAAAGAGGCGGCTGCTTTCTTTACCCGGGCAGTGGATGCCGCCTGTGTCTATGTCAATGCGCCGACTTCGTTTACCGATGGGGCTCAGTTTGGTTTGGGAGCAGAAATTGGTATCAGTACCCAGAAACTGCATGCTCGTGGTCCGATGGGATTAAGGGAGATGACTACCTACAAGTGGATTGTGGAAGGTGACGGACAGGTACGAAAAAAATGAATAAAATAAGTGGTGTATTGTATTTTTATAGTATATTTGCGAGGAAAAATAAATTAATATACAATTTTGCGTATGAAAACTTATACCAATGTATTCGATTTGGGCGATTTGAAGACTGCCCTGGCAGAAGCGTTTGAAATCAAGAACGACCGTTATAAATATGAAGCGTTGGGCAGGCATAAGACTTGTCTGCTTATTTTCTTTAATAATAGTTTACGTACACGCCTGAGCACGCAGAAGGCTGCCCGTAATTTGGGTATGGATGTCATTGTGCTGGATGTGAATCAGGGTGCCTGGAAGCTGGAAACTGAGCGTGGCGTGATTATGGATGGTGACAAGAGTGAGCATCTGCTGGAGGCTATTCCGGTAATGGCTTCTTATTGTGATGTGATTGGTGTACGCTCTTTCGCGCGATTTGAAAGTCGGGAAGATGATTATACGGAAAAGATTCTGAATCAGTTTATTCAGTATTCCGGTAAACCGGTTTTCTCTATGGAGGCGGCTACGGGACATCCTTTGCAGGCATTTGCTGATTTGATTACGATTGAAGAATACAAGCGTACCGAACGTCCGAAAGTGGTTTTGACGTGGGCACCTCATCCGCGTGCGCTTCCGCAGGCAGTACCCAACTCGTTTGCTGATTTCATGAATGAGGCAGATGTGGACTTTGTGATTACTCATCCGCAGGGCTATGAACTTGATCCGAAATTCGTGCGTGGAGCAAAGGTTGAGTACGATCAGAAGAAAGCTTTTGAAGGTGCGGACTTTATTTATGCGAAGAACTGGGCTTGCCCGGGTGTGACTTGTCCGGAAGATTACGGAAAGATTCTGAGCAAGGATATGAGTTGGACGGTAGATACCGAACACATGTCGTGGACTAACAATGCGTTCTTTATGCATTGCCTGCCGGTACGTCGTAACATGATTGTAACGGACGATGTGATTGAAGCATCAACTTCACTGGTAATTCCGGAAGCAGCCAACCGTGAAATTTCTGCTACGGTGGTATTGAAACGTATGCTGCAAAATTTGTAATCAGATAGAGTTTACATAAAAATGCCGTGATATAGAGAGCAGGACTCTTTTATATCACGGCATTCTTGTTGTAAATAAGGAGGTTATTGTTCGATTTCTTTACCCAACTCTTTCCAGTTGTCGAAACCTTTGTCTAGGTTGTACACCTTGAATCCTTTTTTGACCAGTATCTTTGCGGCATTCCGGCTTCGGCGACCGCTTTTGCAATATACAGCAATGGTTTGTTCTGGGTTCAGCAACTCATCGGCATTGGCTGAGAAACTTTCATCCAGTACGTTGATGTTGAGGCTTCCGGGAATATGTCCTTCGCTGTATTCCGCTACGGTTCTTACGTCCACAATCTGTATCTGTTCATTTCCGATAAAACCTTCGAATTCATCAGCAGATACGTTCTTGAAGTCGTCGTTTGATTTCCCTTTGCATGCCACCATGGCTACGGCAAACATGCATATAAAGAACATGAAGTAAATAGTCTTGATCATAAATGTAGTTTTAGTAAGTAAATTCATAGCTTACAAAGCCTTTTTCGTAGGTGTTGATGCGGAGCACTACCTTGTCGCCCTGAGTCAGTTGTCCTTCGTAGGCCCACAGAGGAATGGAAAGATAGCTCTTGCGGGTGAATGCTTCATAATCTCCGTTCTGGTTGTGGTAGAGTGTCAGATGAAGTGTCCGGCTTCCGTCGCCGTTATCCGAGATACCTTCGTCGATGAAGTGGAAAATGTGGCTTTTCTCTTTAGCCATAGGCAACAGAATCAGGTTGATATAGTTCCCCGATTTCCATACACTCTGAATATCCAACGGGTCAGTCTTGGCGGTCGCTTCCGGCAGTTTGTCCACTGTAACCGGTTTCACGGCAATAATAAGCTGGCAGGAATAGAGCAGGGCAGTCGCTTGTCCCTCATCTGCTGATTCTTTCGGTTCATAGATGGACACACTCCTGTAGATAGAGTCAGGAGTCAGTCCGTCCAGCCCTTCCCGATTGAGAATTTGCAGGCTCTCTCCTTTGTCTGTAATCAGTTTCTGTAGTGTACCGCTTTCATCTGTGGCCGCATCAATAAAAGTGGTGATTACATTGGGATAGACATATTCATCTTCTTTGCATGCCCCTAAAAGGAGTATGCAAAGAAGACTGTATAAGATGACGCCGAATTTCTTCATTGTGCGATGGCCTTCAAGTGATTGATAGCCGGATTGGCGTACATGGTCAGGATTCGCTGGCGCAGGAAGTCTTCGTCCTTGTTCGGAAGCTGAATCAAGTCCAGCTTCTTTTGCAGGTAAGCTTCAAAGCGCTTCTTTTCTTCCGGAGTATACTTCCCGGCAAATGTTTCTGTGCCATTCAGCAGGTCGCAAGCTACATAATTGCCCGGATAAAGTCGGTAGTTACGGTGGATATGCTTGTCAATCAGTGTAGATACCTGAGTGAAAACTTCCGTCTTAGGCAATCCTCTTAGCGCTTCCAGTTCTTCGTTGATGCAAGGTCCAGTCTGGAAGTGTACACGTCCCTTGTAACCGAAGATACCTGTTTGCATATTGGTCAGGTCGTCTGCCTGGCTCTTCTTGAATGTCTCCGAGTCTCTCTTCTGCTGCATCTCCTTGGCTTTCAGGAAATCACACGGATCGTATTCGTACGACAAGGCTACTGGTACGATGTGCAGTTCCTTCAGGCGGTCGATAATATCGCCTTCCCCTCCCATAGCCAGCATCTTCAGTACGCTGTCCTGTGTACGGTCGTTGGAGTCTTTCGCACGGCCTTCACGTTGTGCAATCCACACATTCTCTTGCTTTTGTGTTACGGCAAAATGAATGTACCGTGACATGCGTGCAGATGATTCCAGCATTTGTCGCATGCTCAGGGCACGCTGTACGATGAACGACTTGTTCACTCGCACCAGCTTCTTTATCCACGGATAAATAAGCAGGTTATCTCCGATGGCGATTTCTACGGTAGTAGGGAAACCGTTGTCCAGCAAGCCTACTGAAAGAAATCCCGGGTCGAGCACAATGTCCCGGTGATTGGAAATAAACGTATAGCTCTGGTTCTTGTCAGGAAGCGAAGAAGCATCCATGTCGAAACCGTCACTGTGCTGTTGCATGATGTCGTGCAGCAGCTTGTGGAAAAACGTTTTCTGTACGTCCAGATTGGTCTTGCAGTGGCGCAATTGTGCGGCAATCATTTCCAAAGGAACATTCGGCATCACCGATTGGATGACAGCCTGAAAGTCTTTGTCAGAAAGTAATTCCTCGAATATCTGTGGAAGTTCTTCGGGAGTATACGGACGAATGTCGTCAAATTCTGCAGGTATGTTCATGATGTTGAGTGACTTGTTCTTTCCAAAGATACAAAATTAATTGAAATGGTCTTCAATAATATCGGTCATAACGTCCTTAATATCCAGACCGGCAGCCCGTACCTGTTGCGGAATGAAGCTGGTGGCCGTCATTCCCGGAGTGGTATTGATTTCGAGCATATTGATTTTTTCACCTTCTGTGATGATGTAATCCACGCGCACGATACCCTTGCATCCCAGTATGTCGTAGATGGCAGATGTCAGTTGCTGTACGCGGCTGGTCAATTCCGGACTGAGACGAGCCGGTGTGATTTCTGTTACTTCGCCTTTGTATTTGGCGTTGTAATCGAAGAATTCATTCTGGCTGACTACTTCCGTGATAGGGAATACCACTTTATTTTTCTTGGTTTTGTAGCATCCGTTGGCCAGTTCGATACCGTCCATGAAAGCTTCAATCATCACATCATCCGACTCCTTGAAAGCAGCTTCCAAAGCCGGCTGAATCTGTTCCTTTGTTTTCACCTTTGTCACACCGAAGCTGGAACCGCTGGCATTAGGTTTGATGAAGCAAGGCAAGCCGATTTTTGCGATGACATCTTCGTCGCTGATACCGTGACGTTTGTTTACCAGCATGGATTCAGCTACCCGTACTCCGAATCCCTTCAGGTACTGGTTTAAAGTGAATTTGCTGAAAGTCAGTGCAGAAACCAGCACGTCGCAGGTAGAATAAGGAATACCTAACAGTTCAAAGTATCCCTGCAGGATACCGTTTTCTCCCGGAGTTCCGTGGATGGTGATATAAGCAAAGTCGGGTATGATTTTCTGTCCATGATCCATGAAACTGAAGTCATTCTTATCCACTTGTGCACGGCTGCCGTCGGAAAGAATCGCTTCCCAGCATGCTTTAGTCAGTTCCACGATATAGAGGGTATATTTGTCCTGATCGATAAAAGAGTAGATACCCTCTGCACTTTTCATGGAGACTCCATGTTCAGATGAGTCTCCTCCTGCTACAATCGCAATTGTACGTTTCATAGTTGTTATTCTCTGTTACTGATATACGTTCTCCATCGTTCCAGCAGGCAGGTCATATCCTCGGGCAGTTCGGAAGTGAAGAACATTTCCTCTCCTGTGCGAGGGTGTACAAAGCCCAGTGTCTTGGCATGCAATGCCTGACGGGGACAGATTTCGAAACAGTTGTTTACAAATTGTTTGTATTTGCTGAAATGAGTTCCTTTTAAGATTTCGTGACCACCGTAACGTTCATCATTAAACAAGGTATGCCCGATGTGTTTCATGTGTACACGAATCTGATGGGTACGCCCGGTTTCGAGTACGCACTTTACCAGTGTGACATACCCCAATCGTTCCAATACCTGATAATGTGTCACGGCGTGTTTACCTTGTTCCGGGTCGGACATGACAGCCATCTGCATCCGGTCGCGCGGATTACGTCCGATGTTGCCGGTAATGGTACCCTCATCTTGTTCTACAATCCCCCAAACCAGCGCGTTGTATTCACGCTTGGTTGTCTTGTTGTAAAACTGAAGTCCCAGGCTGGTTTTCGCATCGGGGGTTTTAGCTACCACCAAAAGTCCTGAGGTATCCTTGTCAATGCGGTGCACCAATCCCACTTGCGGGTCATTCGGGTTATAGGTCGGTACGTCGCGCAGATGCCATGCGATGGCGTTGACCAGGGTACCGTGGTAATTTCCACATCCCGGGTGTACTACCAACCCCGCAGGCTTGTTGATGACCATCAGGTCATCGTCTTCATATACAATGTTCAGTGGAATATCTTCCGGAATAATGTCATTCTCATAGCGCGGGCGGTCCATCATAACGGTCAGCACGTCCAGCGGCTTGACCTTGTAGCTGCTTTTCACCGGTTTCCCATTGGCCATGACAAAGCCGTTGTCGGCTGCCATCTGAATCCGATTGCGCGACGCGTTGACAATTCGCTCAAATAAATACTTGTCGATGCGGACAGGAGCCTGTCCTTTATCTACTACCGTACGGAAATGCTCATACAATTCAGGCTCACCCTGAATCGGCTCGATATCGTCTGGCGCCTCTCCGTCCAGTTCGTAATCAATCAAATCTTCTGCCATCTTTTTCTTTAGGGGGTTAGATTTAGAACCAAGAGTCATCTACCTCTGCTTCACTGTTGGCAGACGAATTCATATCGATAGTAATTTGTGTAGAATCCATGGCAAGAGAGTCACGAATCGCCGTGTTGCCTACACAGAGGGTCAGCATGGCTTCATGGGGAACTTTATCTCCGCTAACCAGACTTCTTCCACGGTATTTGATGCCGTAAATCCAGTCCTGCTCTCCCGAAACGTATTCTGGTTCCGTCAGTTTGAAGCCCATCGCCTTTAATTTGGCTTCCGCCTGGCGCAAAGAACTGTTGTCTATCAAGTCCGGCAATTTTACCAAAGGAACCTTAGAAGTGGTGACGGTCAGATAAATCGTTCTTCCCTCTTTCACGCGTGCTCCCCCTGCTGGATTTTGGTCTAATACCATGCCGTCGGGCACACCTTTCACATAGCTGGAGTCGATAACCAGCCCTTTCAGCTTCTGGTTACTGAGAGCCTGCTGAGCTTCGTTCAATGTTTTGTTCTTCACATTTGGCACCATGTAAGCTTCTCCATGGTGTGTATAGCTGTCCAGCCAGAGCAAGGTACCCCAGCATACACCAATTATTACGACAATCATGGCTATGAGATTCAGCCAGAAAAAGCGGTTCTTTTTAAATGAAAAGAATTCTTTTAAAGTTATCATGTTGTGTCAAGTATATAATCGGAGCAAAGATACAATATTTTGTTGGAATACTGGGGAGTTACGGGTGAAACCTATGTCTTTTTAACATGGTTATCTGTAGCTTTAGAAAATAAATGTTTTTGTGAGTGCTTTGTTCAGATAAAAAACTAAGAATAAAATTTTTGCTTAAAAAAGATTTTTCTTTCTTTGTATCTGAAAAGGTAGGGAATTCTTATAATTTGTACTGACTAGGATAAAATATGTAATCAAAATAAGATCGTGGAGCAAAAGGAGATAAATATAGACAAATTAGTAGCGGGTGATGAACGTGCTTTCATCGCGTTTATTGAATATCATTCTTCTGCTTTATATCATTATGCTTTTAATATTCTTCATCAAAAGGAGTGTGCAGAGGAAGTGGTAAGTGATGTTTTTCTAGAAGTATGGAAACATCGGAAAAAATTAGGAAAAATAGAGAGAATATAAAAGGGTGGCTATATCGTATTTTATATAACAAATCAATATCATTTCTTCGTAAAGATAGCGTTGAATATACCAATCTGTCTTTTGATGAGGTTGAAGACTTTACTTTTGAGTTAGTCCCATCTCAAGAAGAAAAGTTAATAGGGGAAGAAAAATTGTCTATTTTAAATGCGGCTATCGCTTCTTTACCATCTAAAAGTCGTCATGTGTTATATTTGGTAAAGATAGAACGTCTTTCATATGCAGAGGTCGCAGATTTATTGCATATTTCAGTGAAAACTGTGAGTAATCATTTGACGTATGCAATGAAAAAATTGATGGAAACCTTAAAAGATGAAGTGGTATTGTGGCTTTTTCTACTTCCGTATTTTCAATAAGGAGTGTGCAAAAAAGCCTGGCCAGAGGCCAGGCTAAATGATTAATTAGTATGCATATTTATAAATTGATAATTCCTTTTAGAGGTAGTTCAGAGGAAGATGGGCCTACTAAAATCTCAAAATCTCCTTTTTCTATGACAAAATTCTTTTTATCAGTATCATAAAAACTAAAAGCGTCTTCATTAAGTAGAATTGTTATACGTTTCGTTTCGCCTTTTTTTAAGAACACTTTTTCGTAACCTTTTAGTTCTTTTAGGGGACGAGGAACAGAAGCTTTACAGTCTTTTACATAAATCTGTGCAACTTCTGCTGCATTCATTTTTCCCGTGTTTTTAAGTTCAAAACTCACTTCTACTTGGTTCTTTTGTTTTTTTCTAAGTTGCAAATTTTCATACGTGAATTGACTGTATGATAATCCGAAACCAAATGGATAAAGTGGCTGTTTTCCTGTACGGTCGTAACCTCTGTAGCCTACAAATATGCCTTCAGCGTATTGAACTCTCTTGTGCGGAACATTACGCTTGTCATAGTAGTTGTTGAATGTAGGATTGTCTTCCCATTTTTCTTCTATAGAAATAGGTAATTTCCCACTTGGAGATATTTTGCCTGTTAGTATTTCTGCTATTGCTTTTCCACCTTCCTGTCCCGGATACCATGCCATAAGAATAGCTTTGACTTTATTTCTCCAGTTGCGGAAGTCTATGCCTCCTCCTGAATTTATTACTGTTATTACATTATTATGTACTTTTGTTACTTCATCAATGAGGAACTCCTGACCGTATGGCAAAGCAAATGGTCTGTCAAATCCTTCAGATTCTATATTGCTGTCAAATCCTAAGCACATAACTACGTTGTCTGCTTTTTTCAATTCATAATTCAGCAGTTTTTTATCCAACATACCTGCCTGAAATTTGATAGTAGCTTCACCTACATTCTCAAAATAATCTATCTGCAACTGGTAAAGACTGTCTTTTTCCACTTGCATGAAGGCGTTTCTTGAGCTTAAGGCATGATTTCCCCAGTCTCCTGTAATTGTTTTCCCATTGACTAATATTCTGTATCCGTCATCTCCTGAAATCTGGAAGCGTATAGTTCCGCTTTGTTCAGCCTTATAGATACCTTTCCATTGAGCAGAGAAATGGTCATCCTGAATGTCTGGATATGGAGAACCGTATTTCCAAGCATAGTTTATTCTTGTGGTAGTTTCCTGATGGCATGGTTTACCTGATAACTTTTTGTCTTTAAAATAATATCCTGTAAATCCTTGTGTTTTCAGGCTGTTGTCAGTAAAAATATTTTTCGAAATATCTTTATACAGTAAACTGTCTGATAAAAGAGTTATTTTCTTATCACCTTTTATTTGTGTCAAACCTTCGTAAACTGATACAGTTGAATAAGGAGTTACAAATCCACTTCCTCCTCCTGTAGGAATCATGTCTGCATTTGGACCGATAATAAGTGTATGTCCTTTTTTGAGCGGAAGTACATTATCATCATTTTTTAGCATGACAATACCTTCTCTTGCTAAATTTAATGCAGTTGCTTTTGATTCTGCGTTATCTTTTTCTATAGATTTATCCTCTAGCGGATTGTCAAATAGACCAAATGTTATTAAGGTTTGCAGTATATGCTGTACTTTCTCGTCTATGGTCTTTTCTTTTACTATTCCATTTTCGATAACTGGAATCAGTTTTTCTTTTATCATAAACTTACCTATAGGCATTTCCAAATCAAGTCCTCCATTGGCTGCGCCTACTGTAGAATATACGGAAGTCCAATCAGACATAAGAATACCTTTGAATCCCCATTGTTTTCTAAGTATTTCTATATTCATCCATGCATTCTCAGTTGCATGTACTCCGTTGACGGGGTTATAACTGTCCATTACGGCTCCAACACCGGCCTCTTGTACAGCTTTACGGAATGAGGGGAAATAAATTTCCTGCAATGTACGTTCGTCAACATCGGAGCTGGCGTGATGTCTGCTCCATTCTTGATTGTTGGCTGCAAAATGTTTAACTGTAGCAATAACTCCTTTATCCTGTACTCCAAGGATATATTGCTTGGCTGTTTCACTGCTTAGATAAGGGTCTTCACCGAAATACTCAAAATTTCGTCCGCATAAAGGCGAACGGTAGATGTTTACACCTGGACCTAACAAGATACTTACACCTCTTGCCTTGGCATCTCTTCCAAGTCCGTTTCCTAATTCTCTTACCAATTCTCTGTTCCATGTAGAGGCAGACAGGATACCGGAAGGATACATTGTACTTTGAGTGTTGTTGCGTATTCCTTGAGGACCATCTGCCATTCTGATTTCAGGAATACCCAATCGGGGTATTGCTCTGATATAGAATGATCGAACTCCGGAGATGTAATCAATTTTCTCCTCTAGTGTCATTTTTTCTACTAGGCTTTTTGCCCTTAGCTCCGCTTGGGGAGTAATTCTTACTTGTGCTGTAGTTGAGTTCAGAGCACAGCACAGTAATAGCAAGCAACTTGCTTTTTGTTTAATGTTCATGTTTTAAGGTTTAAGTTATTAATAAAAAATTGTCCGATGGCAAAAATAATATTAAAATATGAGATGACTATATTTTTTTGTTAAAAGTGTATGAAATATTTTGTGTATCTCTACTGTTACTTCCAATCATGAAAATAAATACTCCATTTTCTACTATGAAGTTCATGTTATTATCATAAAATCCTAAAGCTTTTTCATCTATTATAAATGTTACAGTTTTGGTCTCACTAGATTTAATGAATATTTTCTGGAATCCTTTTAATTCTTTTACGGGACGGGTGATACTAGCAACCTTGTCTTGTATATAAAGTTATACAACTTCTTCTCCATCTATAGTCCCAGTATTAGTGATATCTATTTGTAAACTAATAGTATTATTAGAGTTGTCTGTTATTTTAAGGTTGCTATATTTGAAATCAGTATACGACAAACCAAATCCGAATGGATAGGCAGGCTCTGTTGATGAGTCAATATAAGAAGTACAATAATGTACACCTTCCCGTGTTGGCCTTCCTGTACTTTTATATTGGTAAAATATTGGGATTTGTCCTATATTGGTAGGAAACGTCATTGGAAGCTTTGCAGAAGGATTATATTTTCCCAAAAGAACATTGTATATTGCATTTCCAGCTTCGCTACCTAACCACCATGTGCATAAAATAGCATTTGAATGTTTGCGTACTTTGTTAAAAATAACAGGTCTGCCACACATCAGTAGAGTAATAACAGGCTTTCCTGTTTTTTTTACTCTTTTATAAGTTGTTGCTGTTCTTCTGGTATTTCAATATTAGTCTTTGATTTGCTCTCTCCGCTTTGTTCTGCTAATTCACCTATGCATACAATAACAGCATCGGCTTTTTGTGCTGCTTGTAATGAAGTTTGTAACTGTGTTATTTTTCCTGTTTTTTTGTCATAACCTTCTGAATAGAATATATTAATGTTATTGTTCCTTAATGCTTCGTATAATGTTACGATTTTGCTTCTATTTACGTTTCCGGCCCATGCTCCAGCCATGTCTGATTGAGATTTTGCAAGATGTCCAATTAGCGCAATAGAACGTACTTCATTGTTAAAAGGTAGTATATGGTTGTCATTTTTTAGTAATACAATGGATCTTTCTGCCATCTTTCGTGAAGTTTCTCTAATCTTTAATGAATTAATAATTCTCTTACTTCGATTCTCATCATAGAAACGGTATGGGTCTTGAAATAAACCTAATTCGTATTTCTTTTCAAGTATATATCTTACTGCTTGGTTTAAATCTTTTTCTAAAACTTTTCCTTCTTTAACAAGTTCTTTAAGATGCCTTAAATAGCACTGACTGACCATTTCTATATTCAATCCTGCATTGAATGCTAGTTTTGCTGCATCTTTTTTGTCTTTTGCAATTCTATGATTAATAAGCTCTTCTACAGAATTATAGTCAGAAATAACAATACCTTTGAATCCCCATCTATTTCTGAGCAAATCTGTTAAAAGAAATTTATTACTTGTACATGGTACACTATTAAAGTCGTTGAATGCGCTCATTATACTTGCTGCTCCTGATTTTATTGCTGCTTCATAGGGTGGCATATAGTAATTAGCGAATTGTCCTATTGACATATCAACACTATTGTAGTCTTTACCGGCTATTGGGGCTCCATAACCAGCAAAGTGTTTTTACACATGCCATTGACTGCATGTATCTCCAATTGAGTTACCCTGAAGACCTTTTACTCTAGCTTCTGCAATTTTACTACCTAAAAACGGATCTTCTCCAGCTCCTTCCATAACTCTTCCCCATCTTGGTCCCAAGAAATATCTACCATAGGTGAAAATGTCCAATTTAGACCGTCTGAAGCACCTTCCAAGGCATTACAACGGGCAGATTCTTCAATCATCTGAAGATCAAAACTGGAAGCTTCTGCTAAAGGAATAGGAAATCCTGTTTTATAACCATGTATTATATCCAATCCAAATATTAGTGGAATATGCAAGCGTGATTGTAATGCTAATGATTGATATTTTTTATATTTTTTATACCGGTTACATTTAACATTGTTCCTATTTTCCCTTGCCGTATATAATCATCAATAGATAGATGTAAAGTATCAGGTCCTGTAAGGTTTCCTTGTCCACTGCATTGGTAAAGTTGTCCGATTTTTTCGTCTAATGTCATTTTATCGAGTAAATTGTCGATAAAAATGTCTTTCTCTGTAGTTGAAGATTTTTCTTTGTTTGGTGTTGCGCCTTGTGCAAAGACACACCAACATAATAACCATAAGGTCATTCTCTTTTTAAGTTTCATGTTATTAAGTTTTTAAGTGATAAAAATTGTCCGCAGCGAATATATATTATATTTATGACTTTTACAAAAATGACTAAAAATATATTTATTTACTTTTGAAAATTAGTATTTAGTACTTATTTTTGCAAGAAAGAATGTTTTTTCAATCACTTTATAATTTCTGGTATTATACTTAATTCTTTAGGGGCGAATAAGTTGAATATAATTAAATGTGATATGAAAAAAGAGTTTTATATTGTAATTTTAGCGTTTGTGTTTTTATCTCATTCAACGGCTTTATGGGCTTTATCTCCTAATTTTAAATTAGAAATATCTGAAGTAAAGCGTTTGGTTAATCGGACTTGCCGATGGCAGATGAATGCATATCCAAATATGGATGAAAACAGAATTTGGAAATCTGCCGGAGATTTAAGTTGGGAAAATGGAGTTTTTCTTTCTGCATTGTCACGTTGGGCTGAATTTGTTAAAGAACCACAGATGATAGAATGGTATGAAAGTATATGTAATAGAAACTATTATGGAACCAGTCAGAATCGTTTGTCTATTTATCATGCTGATGATTTTGCTGTATGTATGATGTACGTAACACTTTATAATAAGGTAAGGAATCAGAGAATTCTTCAGCATACTCAGGCTCGTCTGGACTATACTATTAATCATCCATCTGAAATTCAATTTGGAGATACAACAGCATGTAAATATGATAGATGGACGTGGTGTGATGCTTTGTATATGGCTCCCCCTGTATATGCGGCATTTTCGCGTATTACAGGAGATAATTCTTATTTGTATTTTATGGATAAAGAATATTGGGCCACTTATGAGTATTTATTTGATAAAGAAGAGCAATTGTTCTATAGGGATGGTAGCTATTTTGATAAGAGAGAAAAAAATGGTAAAAAAGTATTTTGGGGAAGAGGAAACTCTTGGGTAGCAGGAGGCTTGTGTTTATTGTTGGAACAGATTCCTTTGGATAGTCCTTTGAGGGAACGATATGAATCTTTGTTGATAACTCTTTTGAAACGTATTGCACCTCTTCAACGTGACAATGGTTATTGGTCAGCAAGTTTACTCGATCCGGATGCTTACCCTAATCCGGAAACAAGTTCAACAGGTTTTTTTACTTTTGCTCTTTTTTGGGCAATTAATAATGGACTTCTTCAAGAAGACATATATATTATAAATGCTATGAAAGGTTGGCAAGCTTTAAAGAAAGCAATAAATAATGATGGAATGTTAGGGTGGGTTCAACCAATCGGCGCTAGTCCGGAAACAGTCACACAGAATATGACAGAAGTTTATGGCGCGGCTTCATTAATGCTTGTCGGTGAGCAATTAATACGATATTTTGAAAAAAAATAATATTAATGTCTTTTTTTATTGTGTTGATTTATAGTAAATTAACAAGCGTATGTTATCTTATTTTGTTTTTTGTTACAAAAAAAAGAAAAATCTACTAGGGAATTTTCTTATTACTTGCGTCTATACTTATAGAAAGCCCTAAAAGAATGAAGCAAGAAAATCAGAAATCATCAGAGGAATTGAAGCAGAAGTTAGATTCTTTATTTGAAAATTATAAGAATCCAGACTTTGATAATAGCTCCATTGTTGAGAGGACATTGGTAAAAATTCGTCGTGAACGAATTCGTCACCGTGTACATTTATTGTGGGTGTCTTCTTTCTCTTTGGCAGCATCTGTTTTTATTGGCTTTGTAATACATTATTTGCTTGGATTATCTTCTGATTTAACTGATACTGATATTCGCCAGTTAGCAAACAGTATGCCAGCAAGTGAATGTGAAGAAGTTATATTGGTTACTCCAAAAGAAAGATTACAACTTTCTAAGAATGCATTTGTACAGTATGATGCACAAGGAAAAATGCAGGTAAATGGAGAAGAAACCATAAAGGAAGAGTATTCTGATAAAGAACTTGAATATAGTCAGCTTATTGTACCTGCTGGTAAGCGTGTACGTTTGCAGTTGGCTGATGGAACTCATTTGATGCTAAATTCTATGTCTCGTGTAGTTTATCCTCAGCGTTTTGATGAGAAAGAACGAAGAATTTATGCGGAAGGTGAAATTTATCTGGAGGTTGCGCCAGATAAGGCACGTCCTTTTATAGTAGAGTCTTCTGATTTTGATTTGAAGGTTTTAGGTACAAAGTTTAATATCTCTACTTATGATGCCTTGAAAGAAACGCAAATAGTATTAGTTGAGGGATCTGTAGAGGTGACAGGAACGGATAAACATAAGGCTGTGTTGAAACCAAATGAGTTGTTGAGTCTTGAAGAAGGTAAAATAGTTGACTGTCGTTCCGTAGATGTAGCTGATTATATAAGTTGGACAAAAGGATGGATTCATTTTAAAGGAGATGATTTATCTGAAGTTATAAGTCGTTTGCAAATCTATTATGGTGTTTCAATTTCATGTGATAAGTCACTTTCTAATGAAAGAATATACGGAAAATTGGAATTGAAAGAAAATTTGGATGACATGTTGTATAATATCCAGCAAATTATACCTTTTAAAATACACTCTTCTGCTGAAGGGGGTATAGAGTTAATAAAATAGTTTTAATTTAAATTTTTATACCTAATGAATGATACTTGAGAACACATTTTGAAAAATTAAAAACGGGAGAATATGGTAGTATTCCCCCGTCAACTTGGACAATTTTTTTCTTAAAAAGATTCTAAATCTGACGTTAAACCTTAAAAAGAAAATTTTATGGTAAAGAAACCAATTTTTTTACACATAAGAAAGAAAGTTCGTTTTTTTTTAGTATTAAACACTTTTTTTATTATTCCGAACATTACATTTGCGGAATCAAAAATTTATTGGAATGCACAAACTGATGTATTTTCAATTCAATCAATGTCAACAATTCGTGAAGTCTTGGATTGTATAGAGGCAAATAGTGACTATATTTTTGTTTATTCTGATGAAGTAAATTCTCGTTTGTCAAATAAAGTTTCTATTTCAACTTCAGACAATAATATAGACTCAGTTCTTGATGAATTATTTGAAAAAACGGATTTGGAGTATAAGAAGAATGGACGACAAATTATTATATCAGCTCCTACTCCTCAACAGCGTACAAATAATTCTTCAAAAAATAATATAAAGGTAACAGGTAATGTTACGGATGAAAAGGGAGAGCCACTAATAGGTGTTACTGTTGTATTAAAAGGAGATTCTACTGTAAATACAATAACTAATTTGGATGGTATTTATTCTATAAATGTTCCTAATCGTCACTCTGAATTATCGTTTAGTTATGTAGGTTTTGTTCCTAAAACTATAGACGTAGATGGTCATTCTGTATTAAATGTTGTAATGGTGGAAGATGTTGGACAACTTGATGAGGTTGTTGTTGTTGCTTATGGTGCTCAAAAGAAAGAGTCTGTTGTTGGATCAATAACAACTGTTGCTCCTGAGAAGCTTCGTACAGGAACTACTCGTTCATTGAGTAATAATTTGGCTGGAGTTGTTTCTGGAGTTATTGGAGTGCAGAGGTCAGGTGAACCTGGTTATGATAATTCATCGTTTTGGATTCGCGGTATTAGCTCTTTTCAAACAGGCACAACAGATCCTTTGGTTTTAGTTGATGGTATTGAAAGAGATTTGAATAATATTGATCCAGAAGAAATTGAGTCATTTTCAGTTTTAAAAGATGCTGCGGCAAGTGCTGTTTATGGTGTACGAGGTGCTAATGGTGTTATTCTTATTAATACCAAAAGAGGACAAGTAGGAAAGCCTCGTGTTGTTGTTAAAACAGAATTCGCTATGACTCAACCTGTTCAGTTACCTGAATTTTTGGGTGCTGCTGATTATATGCAAATATTGGATGATATTCTTTTAGATACAGGACAACAGCCCAAGTACACTGATAGAATAGAGAAAACTCGTTCCGGTTATGATACGGATTTGTATCCGGATGTAAATTGGATTGATGCAATTTCTAACGATTATGCATCAAATGAACGTGTTACCGTTGATATATCTGGAGGTAGTGAACGTTTGAAGTATTCTTTTGTTGCGGCTGTTTATAATGAAAGAGGAATTTTAAAGAGAGATAAGACTCACGAGTGGGATCCTTCTTTGAAATTACAACGTTATAACGTACGTTCTAATGTTGACTTGAAATTATCTCCTACAACTCAAATGCGTTTTAATCTTGGTGGTTATTTACAAGATAGAAATTCAACAACCAAAAGTATAAGTGAGATTTTTTCTAAAGCCTTTTTAGCTGTACCTCATGCGTTTCCTCCTCAATATTCATCAGGAGAAATACCTACTACTGAAGAACCTAATGTTTGGGCATGGGCCACACAGAGTGGTTATCAAAGAACTAGTGCAAGTAAAATTGAGACATTATTTTCTTTAGAGCAAGATTTAAAATTTGTAACACCAGGTTTAAAGGTAAAAGGAACTTTTTCGTTTGATAGGTATTCTTCAGGTACAGTAAGTCGTGGAATGAATCCTGATTATTATAATCCAGCTACAGGACGCGATGATGAAGGTAATCTAATTATTTCAAAGAAAACTAACGGAGATAATTTTTTAGGTTATTCTAAAAGTGGTGATTATGGAAACAAAAGTATATATATGGAGTTAAGTCTTAATTATGATCATACTTTTGCTGAGAAACATGCTGTTTCCGCCATGTTGATGTTTAATAGGAGAAATTATGATGATGGAAGTAAATTGCCATACCGTAATCAAGGATTTGCAGGACGAACATCATATACTTATTCAGGAAAGTATGTAGCAGAATTTAACTTCGGATATAATGGTTCTGAAAATTTTGCTCCTGGTAAACGATACGGTTTTTTCCCTTCTGGAGCTATTGGATGGATTATTTCTGAAGAGGATTTTATGCAACCTGCAAGAAAGGTTATTTCTAAGTTAAAACTTAGAGCATCATACGGTCAGGTTGGTAATGCTAATTTAAGTGGTCGTCGTTTTGCGTATTTATCTACTATTGCTGATTCTTATGGTGATATGGGAATGTATAAATGGGGAGAAGATGGTAGTTTTGATCGTGTTGGTATGGCTGAGGGTGAGTTTGCTGTTCCTGATTTGACTTGGGAAGTTGTTAATAAGGCAAATCTTGGTTTAGAATTAGGTTTATTTAATGGAATGCTTGATTTATCGTTGGATTATTTTGATGAAAGACGAAATGGAATCTTTATGCAACGTGAATCAATACCATTGACAGCAGGATTTATAAAACAGCCATGGAGTAATTTTGGAAAAGTTACAAATCGTGGTGCTGAAGCAGCTTTGAATTTTAATAAACGTATTGGTAAGGATTTGTTTTTAAGTGTTATGGGAACATTTACTTATGCTCATAATGAAATAACTGAGCAGGATGAGGCAGATGCAGTTGTAGGAACAAATCGTGCCAGAACTGGACATCCTATTAATCAGTTATTTGGATATGTCGCAGATCGTTTGTTTACTGAAGATGATTTTGTAGATGTCGAAAATGGTATTCTTAAAGAAGAAATACCAGCACAAAACTTCTCTTCAAAACTCCGTCCTGGAGATATAAAGTATGTAGATGTAAATAAAGATGGAAAAGTAGATGTGTTTGATAAAACAGCCATTGGAGGTACAGTTGATCCGGAAATTGTGTATGGTTTTGGGGCTAATCTTCAATATAAAGGATTTGATTTCGGAGTATTGTTCCAAGGCATTGGAAGAAGTTGGAGGATACTTTCCGGTTCTATCATTCCTGGATTTAATCGTGGTGTAACTGGAAATATGTTTACTAATGCAGATGATCGCTGGACAGTAGAAAATCCGAGTCAAGATGTATTTTATCCAAGATTAGATGATGGTATAAATAAAAATAACAGTGAAGCATCTACTTGGTGGTTGAGAAATATGAGTTTTTTACGTTTGAAGAATTTGGAGTTAGGCTATTCTCTACCTAAAACTTGGATGCAACAAGCTGGTATGGATGGAATTCGCTTCTTCTTGCGAGGATCAAACTTGTTTACTTTCTCTAAATTTAAATTATGGGATCCTGAGTTGAATACTAATAATGGTGCCGCTTATCCTATAATGAAATCTATTTCTGCTGGTTTTGAAATTAAATTTTAATTGAATTCTATATGAAAAAATATATAAAAATTGCTGCTTTGAGTTGCTTTGCTTTATTCTCTATGTCATCATGTAATGATTATTTGGATAAAGAACCAGATGATCAGTTAACATTAGAAACTGTATTTGAGAATAAAGAAAATATGGAAAGATGGTTAGCTTTTATTTACCAGGAACTTCCAGAATTTTATACATATGACGGACCAGATGCAATTGCAGATGAATTGACTCCTTCTAAAGGATGGGAATCGCAAGGATTTAAGGCTATTCTTTATCAAAAAGGTAATTGGACGGCTGATAGTCCTGGAGTCATAAGTTATTGGACTACATTTCCTAAAGCAATTCGCTCTGCCTATCAATTTATAAAATATGCACATGCAGTTCCTGGGGTTACTGAACAAGAAGTTGAATATATGAAAGCTGAATGTCGCTTTTTTATTGGATATTTTCATTCAATGTTAGTTATGACATATGGTTCTGTACCAATCATTCGTGAAGCTGCTGAATCAGCGTCATCTGATAATTTAATGCTTAAGCAAGAACCGTTTTACGATGTAGTTGATTGGGCTGCTAATGAAATGCTGGAAGCATCGAAAGTGTTACCATCGTCTTATGATGAATCTCAAAAATATGGACGTGTTACTTCAATAGCCTGCCTTGCAATGCGTGCAAGATTGTTACTTTTTGCTGCAAGTGATTTGGTGAATGGTAATCCCGACATGGCTGATATTGTGAATTGTGATGGAACACCTATTTTTAGCAAAGAAAAAGATCCACAAAGATGGAAAGATGCTGTTGACGCTTGTCAATTACTTATTGATGAAGCTGAAGCTGCTGGTCATAAGTTGCATATTGAGTATCTGACAGATGGGACAACTATTGATCCGTTTCTTTCTTATCAGAACGCTTTGTTAAAGCGAAAAATTGAGGGAAATAATGAAATTCTTTTTGCTCGAACAATGGATTCAGGTGGATATTTTGATAAACAATGTACTCCACGTGGTATGGGATTAAATGGAGTAGGAGCTATCTGTGTAAGTCAATCTTTGGTTGATGCTTTCTTTATGAAAGATGGAAAAATGCCTATTTTGGGATATAATTCTGATGGCTCTCCTATTCTTAATCCGGATGTTGACAACTATAGTGAAAGTGGATATACAACAGATGATGAATATTATCCTACAAATTGGATTTATGGTTCAGGAAATGGTAGTGCTACTGCAGATCATAATTTGATTGTTGCAAAAAATACATACAATATGTACGCTCATCGTGAACCAAGATTTTATATATCAGTAATGTATAATGAAGAATACCATTGGGTAGGCAAACGTAACTGTGATTTCTTTATGGATGGAAAGGATGGAGGTCCTTCTCATGATGCTCCTTGGACTGGATATATGTGTCGTAAGAGAACTGACCCTACTGCAAATCCTAAAGAAAATAGTGGAACATATAAATCGCGTCATGGTTCACTTTATCGTTTGGCGGAGGCTTATTTAAGTTATGCTGAAGCATTAAATGAATGGAGTATAGAAAATGGAACATATGCTGCAAATCTATCTGAAATATTGAAGTATGTAAATAGAATAAGACAAAGAGCTGGTATTCCTCAGTATGGTTATGCGGAAGGGGAAATTACACCTCCTGCAAGTGGTGAAGAAATGAGAACTCTAATACGTCAGGAAAGAAGGGTTGAATTAAATTGCGAATGTGGATTGCGTTTTAATGATTTGAGAAGATGGAAATTAGCTAAAGATTTATTGGACGGTGATTTCTATGCCATGAACGCATATGCACAAGCTGGAAATAGGGATGATTATTATAAAAGAGTTGTTTATGAAACAAGAAAATTTATAAGTTATTGGTTCCCAATACCTCAGGATGATATTGATAAGAACACCAATTTGCGTCAAACCCCTGATTGGATTGCTGGTAATTGATATATTAATTAATTTAGATTAATCATGAAGAATAAATATAGTTTTAAAGAGGCTTTTTTACTTTTATTAGTAGGAAGTTGTATGATAGGTTGCAATGAAGAAAATGATGTTAATCCGTTGGATAATCGCTCAGATTTGGTTATAGAAGCTTCTGCGACTGATATTAAATTGAATGAGGATACTCCTAATGATATTGCATTGACTTTAAATTGGACAAAAGCTGATCCTATTTCTTCGGAATATTCGTTATCATATATATATAAAGTTGATTTGGCTTCTAATGATTTTAGTGATAATACTCTTATAAAGGAGTTCGTTGATGGTGAGTCTTCTAAAAGTTATACTCATAAAGAGTTACAACAACTTTTGACAGATAAATGGGAATTAACTCCTGGTACAACAACAACTTTGTCTGCCCGTATTATAGGATCTTTGGAAGGCCCAAAGTTTGTTAAGCCGGAAATTTCCACAGTTTCAGTAAAAATTCAAACATATATTGAGAAAGAATTTAAGGCTGATAAACTTTATATCTCAGGAACAGCCGTTGATGGAGAGGATATTGAAATTAGACCAATGGTTAGTAATCCTCTTAGATATGTTGGTATTGTATCGTTAAAAGCCGGTAATATAAATTTCCCAATTGTTTATGAGGATGAGAATAAAGTTAATGTGATTTCTCCTGTTGTTGCTGAACAGACTATTCAGGGAGGAAAAGAACTGGAAGCAGTTGTCAAAAGTGCTGAAAAAGCAGGTGTTTGGGTAATTCCTGAATCAGACACTTATAGGGTTCTTGTTGATTTTGAGCATCATACAGTTTCGATAGGACTTGCAAGTGATTATATAGCAGCTGATAAAATCTTTGTATCTGGAACTTGTGTTTCTGAAAAACAAGAAATGACACAGACAATCGAGAATGAAAATCAGTATGCTTTCCATGCGGAACTTCAGAGTGGTAATGTTTATTTCCCAATATTATTTGATGGTGAAGAATCAATGGCTATAGCTCCAGAAACTGGTGGAGATTTTACTGATGGACAAGAAATGTCTTTTACAATCAAGACTCCGGAAGAAGCAGCTCTTCATTCATCGTGGAATATTAAAAATCAAGGTGTATATCGAGTAGTCATTAATATTGAAACGAAGAAGATTACCATTTATTCTCCTGATACTGATCCTCAGCCTAGAGAGATTACATGGAGTTATAATAATAATGATGTTACAACTGTTGTTGAGAGAGTATATATTTGGGGACCATATGATGGTTGGAAAACTGAAAATCCAAAACCAAGTACCCCTTGGGATACAGGTTTTAATTTAGCACATTCTATGACACCAAGTTTGGCTAATCCTTATTTATTTATTTACAAAGGTGAAAAACTTCCTCGTCAGAATTCTGTAAAGGATAAAGATGGAAATTCTCATCCTGGAGGATTAGTGTTTAAAATAGGAGTACAAAGTGCAGGATGTTATACATTTGGTTCAACAGCAGAAGCTTTAAGAGGCTCATATGATGGTTGTCTTGATCTTACCGAGGCTGATTTAGGAAAACAGCAAACTGTTGTTCAAGGACAAGAAAATAATAGGTATGCGTTCTTTAGTATTCCTACATCAGTAAATTATGTGGAACTTGATATTGAAAATTTGACGGTAATTTTTGATGCAAAATAATTAAATTAGCAATATACAAAAGCCGTATCAAACTTGTCTTTTGAGATTTAAGTTTAGATATGGCTTTTGTTTTAAAAATAAAAGTATGAATGTAAAGATAATAGTATGGTTAATATTGTTGGCCATGTGTAGCATGAGTCAAATTTATGCAAAAATAAAAAACGATACTACGGTGGTCGTTCAGCCTGATGTCAATCGTATCTTGCGCAATCCTTTATCAGGATGGGTTATTTATGCTTCAATGAGCAAGGATGCATCAGAATTTTGGAACGAATATGATCATATGTATGTACCTGATTTAAAAAAAGAAGTAAAACTTTCAGATTATGCCCATACATTATATATTCGTGCCAGTTGGACTGATTTTAATCCTAATGATGGTGAATATGGATGGATTACTAATTCTAATTTGAAAGCTTATATAGATGGGGCTTATAAAAGAAATATGCGTTTAGCTTTCCGCATTGTAGTAGATAGTCGTGATAAAGCTTCTGAGTTTACGCCTCAGTTTGTGAGAAATGCAGGAGCTAAAGGATTTATTAGTAGAGGTAAATGGTCTCCATATCCGGATGATCCTATTTTCCAGAAATACTATACAAAGTTTGTAAAAGCTTTGGGAAAAGAATTTAATGACCCTAAAAAAATGGAATTTATAGATGGTTTCGGATTAGGTAAATGGGGGGAATATCATACATTGTTATATTCTACAGGTGATGAAAATCCAAAGAAAGCAGTTTTCGATTGGGTAACTAATTTATATTCAAATACATTTGATAAAGTGCCAGTTATTATTAATTATCATCGTTGGATTGGTACTGGAAAAGATTGGGTTGATGATGAACATTATGATATTGATAGTGAATCAATGTTGGAAGAAGCAATTGCAAAAGGTTACTCTTTACGTCATGACGCATTTGGAATGACAACATATTATGGAAGTTGGGAGCGTAAATTTGCAGAAAAATATCGTTATGTCCGTCCTATAATAATGGAAGGAGGGTGGATTGTGAAAGCTCATCATAGCTTTTGGAAAGATCCTCGCGGTTATAAAAATCCTAGAGATGTGCGTCAAGGAGAATATGATGACAGTAAGGAAGCTCATGTTAATATGATGGATTTACGTTTTGGTGGAGAGACATCTTCCTGGATTAATGATGCGTTTGATTTAGTTCAGCAATTTTTAAAAGAAGGTGGGTATCGTTTATATCCAAGTTCGGTTTCATTACCACTAATAGTGAATTCTGATAGATATGTGAAAATTGAACATGTTTGGCAAAATGTTGGGTGGGGATACTGCCCTACAAACATTCCTCAATGGAATCAAAAATATAAAGTAGCTTTTGCTTTATTAGATTTGAAGGATAATGTAAAATATTCTTTTGTAGACAATAGTACTGATTTATCCAAGTGGATAAAAGAACTGCCTGTAAAATATGAATTTACTCCTGATTTGTCAAAAGTAAAGAAAGGTAATTATGTTTGGGCTGTAGGATTAATAGATAAGACAAATGATAATAAAATAGGTTTGGAACTCTCTGTTGATGAAGGGGTTCTTGTTAATGGATGGTTGAAATTGAACAATGTTGAATTTAAATAATAATATTATGAAATCTGATGTACAATTTTTTAGAATAGTAGCTAGTTCGTTTGTAGGTGGCGTATTTTTGACTCTATGTTTGGTTGGATGTGGAAAAAGTGATGTGGTATCATCATCAGAAGATGAACCAAATATAGATATAGAAGGCAATGAATTGGTTGAAATTGAACCTGATAGATCTTTAATATTACATAATCCTTTTACAGAGTGGGTCACTTATGCAAGTATTGGAGATGGAGCTTCAACAACATACTGGAGTGATTATGATAATATGCACACATCAGAAGGTAGTGTTGTAAAGGTATCAGACTATTCAAATACTTTATATTTACGTGGTGCCTGGGCTGATTTTAATCCTGAAGATGGGGTTTATGCTTGGGAGGATGAATGTACAACTCAAGCTTCAAAACGTTTAAAGGGGTTTATGGAAGAGGCTGAAAAAAGAGGTATGAAGTTGGCTTTTACGTTTGTTGTAGATAGTAGGGATAAACATGATAATTTTACGCCAGCGTTTGTTAAAGATGCGGGTGCAAAAGGATATGAAACTGTTACAGGGTCAGCTACAGTGTGGTCACCTTATCCAGATGATCCTATATTCCAAAAATATTATGAAAAATTTATCTATGCTTTAGGAGAAAGGTTTGATGATCCAGATAAAGTTCAATTTATCAGTGGTACTGGTTTAGGTAAATGGGGTGAATATCATACTGTATGGTATTATGGAACAAAAGTTGAAGGTAAAGAAGAATTGCCAATTCGTGAGTCTGTTTTTGATTGGGCTACATCTTTATATGCTGATGCATTTAAAAGAGTTCCATTATTAATTAATTTTCATCGCTGGATTGGTACTGGTAGAGATTGGGTAAATGAAAGTACATACGATGAAGATACTGAACGTCTGATAGGAAAAGCTGTAGAAAAGGGATATTCTTTAAGACATGATGCTTTTGGCATGCATCCTTATTACGGAAATTGGGAACGTGAATTTGCACAAAAATGGTTTTATAAACGCCCAATAATTATGGAAGGAGGATGGGTCGTTGGAACTCATAGGTATTGGACTGATTCTGAAGGAAAATACAGAGAAGGACATCCTGAAGATGTTCGTAATGGTGAGTTCAAAGATGCACAGGAAGCTCATGTTAATATGATGGATTTTCGTATAGGGAACGAGACAGAAACATGGTTTGGTAAGAGCTTTGATTTAGTAAAACGTTTCGTACAAGAAGGAGGCTATCGTTTATATCCAAGTAAAGTGTCTTTACCAACGACAATGGAAAATAATACTTCTGTTACTTTAGTACATTATTGGAAGAATATTGGATGGGGGTATTGTCCAACAAATATGCCACAGTGGAAGAATAAATATAAAGTAGCTTTTGCTTTATTAGATACAAAAACGGAGAATGTTAAATTTATGTTTGTTGATGATAAACCAGAAGCGTGTGATTGGATTTTAGGTAACGAAAAGGAATATATATTTAATACAAAAATAGAAAATATACCTACTGGAAATTATACATGGGCAATTGGTATTATTGATATGGAGAAAGAAGATCCTACAATTGGTATTAAACTTTCTGTATCTAAGAATGTGACATCTAAAGGATGGTTAAAATTAAGGGATGTTATAGTTAAATAGTATGTTACGGTATATTCTTTGTTTTTGGGTTGGATTTTATTTTCAATTAGCTTATTCAAATCCAATTTTACTTGAAGCTGAAAGTTTCAGCGAAAAAGGAGGATGGAAAGTTGATCAGCAGTTTATGGATCAGATGGGGTCTCCATATTTGCTGGCACATGGAATGGGAGTGCCCGTTGAGGATGCTAAGACAAAATTAAATTTCCGGGAAAAGGGAACTTATCATGTATATGTACGTACGTATAACTGGACATCTCCGTGGTATAAAGGAAAGGGACCGGGATGCTTTAAGATACAGGTAGCCGGTAAAACATTGCCTACAGTGTTGGGATGTGAAGGCGAAAAATGGACATGGCAGTATGCCGGAAAAGTTAATGTAAAAAGTGGTGAAGCAACTGTGGTACTGAAAGACATGACAGGTTTTGACGGACGTATTGATGCCGTTTTCTTTACTACACAGAAAGATCTTGTTCCACCTATGGAAGGAAATGAATTGGCAGATTTTAGAAAAAAAATGCTTGGTTTGCCTGCGTTTCCTAAAGAAACTTCTTCGTATGATCTGGTAGTTGTAGGTGGAGGAATTGCCGGAATGTGTGCGGCTGTTACAGCTGCACGTATGGGGTGCAAAGTCGCTTTGGTTAATGATCGTCCGGTTTTAGGCGGGAACAACAGTGCTGAGGTTCGTGTACATCTTGGTGGGTATGCAGAGATTGGACCTAATGAAGGATTGGGCAGAATGTTACGTGAGTTTGGTCATTCTAAAAGAGGAAATGCACAGCCGGCAGAGTATTATGAAGATGATAAAAAGAAGAATTTTATAGAAGCTGAGAAGAACGTTACGTTATATGCCAACTATAGGGCTGTGTCTGTACAGATGAATGGTACTGGGATTTCTTCTGTTGTAATCAAACATATAGAGACAGGGGAAGAAATTTGTTTAAAGGCCGCTTTGTTTTCAGACTGTACTGGAGACGGTACTATCGGTTATTTAGCTGGAGCTGATTTCCGCATGGGCAGGGAATCAAGAAGTGAATTCGGAGAATCATTGGCTCCTGAAAAGGCTGACAGTCTGACTATGGGTGCTTCAATACAGTGGTATTCAAAGGATAATGGTAAAAAAACGGTTTTCCCTAAATTCAAATACGGAATGGAGTTTAACGAGAATAATTGTGAGAAAGTAAAGATGGGTGAGTGGACTTGGGAAACAGGTATGAATAAAAACCAGATAGATGAAGCTGAACTTATAAGGGATTATGGCTTGTTGGTAGTTTATTCAAACTGGAGTTTCTTGAAGAATGAATGGAAAGAAAAGGAAAAATATCGCAATTTGTCTCTTGATTGGGTAGCGTATATAGCTGGAAAACGTGAATCACGCCGTCTTATGGGTGATTATATCTTGAAACAGGATGATATAGACAAGGGAGTGTTCCATGAGGATGCTTCATTTACAACTACCTGGAGTATAGACTTACATTTCCCTGACCCGAAGAACTCGGAACTTTTCCCGGGACAGGAGTTTAAGGCTGCTACGAAGCATCTGTTTATTCATCCTTATGCAGTACCTTATCGCTGTTTGTATTCGCGTAATGTGAACAATTTGTTTATGGCTGGCCGTAACATCAGTACTACTCATGTAGGATTGGGAACAGTTCGTGTAATGCGTACAACAGGTATGATGGGTGAAGTTGTAGGTATGGCGGCAGCATTGTGTCGTCAATATGGCGTTTTACCACGCGAAATCTATCAGCATCACTTACCGGAGTTGAAGAAAATGATGAAGGAAGGGGCAGGAGTTAAATCTGAACTTCCAGATAATCAAAAATTCAATTTGCCTAACCGCTTATTGGAAAAACCGAGGGCATTTGGACAAGGAAAATAGTTATTGAAAAAAAGCGTTATTTTAAATGTAAATATAATTATATAATGATACGAAAAACAGGTATAGTTTCAGTCGTTTTGTTTTGCGGTATTTTATATGGTAACGCACCTGCTTTTGCTGCTTCTGGTAATTGTTATGGCTTATTAAAAAATGATACTCTATATATAGGAAACCAATGTGTTGAAAGAACTTTCCTTTGGAACGGTGGAAACCTGAAAACACTCAGATTGGAGAATAAACTGTCCGGATGGTGTGAAAATACTTATTCCAATCAGCCTGATTTGATTATTACCCGTAATACTGATGCGGCCAGCAATGGAAAACTTTCTACTGAATGGGTTAAGGAGACTGTAATCAATCCGGCTTTTCTGAAAGTGACGGTTTCTTTCTCGTTAGGTGAGTTGGATGTGCAACGTGTGTACAGGGTTTATGATAATTGTCCGGTCATTGGGTGTGATACTTATCTGCGTGGAACTGTAAACAGCGTTTTCGGTGAAAAGCAAGGAAACGTTGCGGATAATAAGAATATTGAATCTACTAAAGATATGAAATCGTCTCAGGTGACCGCAATTCTTGATCGATTTGCATTCAAAGGACAGCATTGGCATACAAAGACAGTTGAGTTTACTGATGTGACAGACTGGAATAATAATTTAGTATGGACAAGAGACTTTATTCCTTATAGGAAATTATCATATCGTGGAAATATATTGTTTGCTGAAAACGGCGAGAGTAAATCGGGATTTTTTGTTTTGAAAGAAGCTCCTTGTTCGGGAGTTCAATTGGCATATAAAGGTGCTGATTTTATTGCGGAATTCGGCCATTTTATGGTAACAGGTATTGGAATAACAGAAAAAGATATTTCACCTGAAAAATGGACACGTACATACAGTTGTGTTTTAGGCGTTTATGACGGTACTGAATTGGATGCCTTGAAGGTGTTAAGGAAATATCAGAAGAATGTAAGGGTTTTGACGAAAGGACGTGATGAGATGGTGATGATGAATACATGGGGGGACAGAAGCCAGGACACCAAGGTGAACGAAGAGTTTTGTTTGTCAGAGATAGAAAAGGCTGCTCGTTTAGGCTTTACGCATTTTCAAATAGATGACGGATGGCAGGTTGGGAAAAGTCCTAATTCAGCTTTGGCAAAAGGTTCTTTCAAGAATATATGGGACAACCCTGATTATTGGAAACCGGACCCTAAAAAATATCCTCACGGATTAAAACCGATAGTTGAAAAGGGACGTAAGTTTGGAGTAGAAATTTGTTTGTGGTTTAATCCGAGTGTACAGAATGATTTTGCCGAATGGGAAAAAGATGCACAGGCCATAACCGAATTATACCGGAAATACGGGATAAGAGTTTTTAAAATTGACGGTGTGAATATTCCCACAAAGAGAGCAGAGGAAAATCTCCGGTGTTTGTTTGAGAAAGTATGGGAGGATACCAATCATGCTGTTGTATTCAATTTGGATGTTACAGCCGGAAGAAGAGGAGGATATCATTTATTTAATGAATACGGAAATATTTTCCTTGAAAACCGTTACACGGATTGGGGCAATTATTATCCGTATTGGACTTTGAGAAATTTATGGATGCTATCCAAATATGTTCCAACCGAAAAACTACAGATAGAATTCCTGAATAAATGGAGAAATTCTGATAAGTATGGTGATGATATATTTGCACCTTCTCATTATTCTTTTGATTATCTGTTTGCAATTTCTATGGCAGGACAGCCTTTGGCTTGGATGGAAGCAGCAAATCTTCCTGAAGAAGCCTATGGATTGAGTAATCTTGTAGAGACATATAAGGATATCAGTTATGATTTTCATTCCGGAATAATCCTGCCAGTTGGTGAAGAACCTTCCGGAACTTCATGGACAGGATTCCAGTCGTTGAAGGAAAATGGTGAGGGGTATTTTCTTTTATTTCGTGAGAATAATGAGGACAATATAGGTAAAATAGAAACATGGTTAAAAGAGGGCGAACATATTGAATGCACTCTTGTATTAGGGGATGGCAAAACACAAGATTCTCTTGTGAAACATAATGGCGTTTTAGAAATAGAACTGCCTAAAAAAAATTCTTTTGTAATGTATAAATATAAAATAAGAAAATAATAATATGATAAGTAGATTGCGTGAAGTATGGCTGTTTGTCTTATTGAGTCTGTTTATGACAGCTTTCGGACAGCCTGCGGAAAGAATGGTAAATATAAAGGTTGTTCCCAACCATGATTCTTGGGTATATAAAATAGGAGAAAAGGCTAAGGTTAAGATTATGGTGTTTGTGAACGGCTCTCTTTTGGATAAAACAGAAATAAGTTATTCTATTTCACAAGACATGATGTCTCCAATATCTGAGGGAAAGAAAATTTTAAAGTCAGGTGAAACTGAACTGGAATTAGGTACTATGAAAACTCCAGGTTTCTTGCGCTGTAAGGTACAGGCTGAAGTAGAAGGACGCAAATATGAGGGTATGGCTACTGTAGGGTTTGAACCTGAAAAAATAAGTCCAACGGTAAATTATCCTGATGATTTTCTGGAATTCTGGGAGAAGGCTAAGATGGAAGCATCAAAAGAACCAATGAACCCGAAAATGACATTGATACCTGAAAGGTGTACATCTAAAGTTAATGTATATCATGTAAGTTTCGGTAATTATTCTTATGCTTCAAGGATTTATGGAATATTGTGTGTTCCAAAAGCCCAAGGCAAATACCCGGCAGTGTTGAAACTTCCAGGGGCAGGTGTAAGGGCATATCTTGGAGAAGTGGAAAGAGCAGAAAAAGGAGTTATAATTCTGGAAATCGGAATACATGGCATTCCTGTAAATATGGAAGGTCCTGTATATACTAATCTTTATATGGGAGCTTTGAGAAATTATCATTCTTTCAATCTTGACGACAGAGACAGATATTACTATAAACGTGTCTATATGGGTTGTGTGAGAGCTATTGATTTCTTGTATTCATTACCTGAATTTGATGGCGAAAACTTGGGAACATTTGGAGGAAGTCAGGGAGGAGCCTTGTCTATAATTACAGCAGCTTTGGATAATCGTGTTAAAGGACTTGTATCTTATTATCCGGCATTGTGTGATATGGTTGGATATCTGCATGGAAGGGCAGGAGGTTGGCCTCATTTTCTGAAAGATGAGAAAAATCGTACTCCGGCAAGAATATACACGGCAAGTTATTATGATGTGGTGAATTTTGCCCGTCAGATAAAAGTCCCCGGATTCTATACCTTTGGATATAATGATACTACTTGTCCTCCTACTTCAGTATATTCTGCATATAACGTTATAGAGGCTCCAAAGACATTAGTTGTAGCGCAAAATACGGGACATTATGCATATCCTGAACAGACTAACAAAGCATGGAAGTGGATGATGGATTTGTTGAAAGTAAATAATAAATGATATGGAAATGAAGAAAATATTCTTTAGCTTGTTTTTCATTACTTTTTCCATCTGTTTGGGAGCGACGGAACAGACTATGATAAATGTTTATGGGAGAGATTTCCATTTGTTGAATGGAAAATGGAATGTCATAGTGGATTTATATGATCAGGGACGTCGTATGGAGGTCTATAAAAATAGAGCACCTCAAACCAAAGAAGAGTTTTATGAATATTCATTTGAAAACGGAATGAGGTTGAACGTACCTGGAGACTGGAATTCACAATCATCAGAACTGAAATATTATGAAGGCACAGTCTGGTATGGACGTCATTTTAAGGCAAACATTTCTCCTGATAAAAGGCAGTTCCTGTATTTTGGTGCTGTCAGTTATCGGTGTCGTGTTTATTTGAATGGACATGAAATCGCTTCTCATGAGGGAGGATTTACTCCATTTCAGGTGGAAGTTACTGATATATTGTCAGAAGGTGATAATTTCCTGGTAGTGGAAGTAAATAATACCCGTTCGGTAGATGCTATCCCGGCAATGGCATTTGATTGGTGGAATTACGGAGGAATTACACGCGATGTTATGTTGGTGACTACTCCACGTCTGTTTATCCGTGATTATTTTGTACGTTTGGATAATGTACAAAAAGATTTAATACATGCCACTGTCGCTTTATCTGCAAAAGGAGTTCGAGATGTACGGATTGAAATACCAGAGTTGAATATTGAGCGTACACTTCAGACAAATGAAGAGGGTGTAGGTTCGATTTCGTTAAAGGTGCGCAAGTTGGAACTATGGGAACCGGAAAAAGCACGACTATATAAGGTCGTGATAACTTCTGAAGAAGATAAAATAGAGGAAGAAATAGGATTTAGGCAGATAACTGTGGATGGAACACGTATTTTGGTTAATGGAAATCCTGTGTTTATGCGTAGTATATCTTTTCATGAGGAGATACCGCAACGAATGGGCAGGGCTTTCTCAGAGGCTGATGCTTCAATGCTGTTGAATGAGGCTAAGGCTTTGGGTGTAAATATGATTCGTTTGGCACATTATCCGCAAAATGAATATACGGTAAGAATGGCTGAAAAAATGGGTATTATATTGTGGCAGGAGATTCCTATTTGGCAGGGAATAGATTTCGAGGACAGAGGTACTATGGAGAAGGCTCAGACCATGCTTGGCGAGATGATAAACAGGGATAAGAATCGCTGTGCGGTGTGTTTTTGGGGAGTGGCGAATGAAACCAAGCCTTCGGATGCCAGAAATTCTTTCTTGTTATCATTATTGGAAAAGGCCCGTTCGATAGATCGTAGCAGACTTTATGTGGCGGCATTTGACCTTGTTTACTTCAATAAGGAAACACGTCATTTCGAGATGGATGACCCGTTTACATCAAACTTGGATGTGGTGGCTGTGAACAAATATATGGGGTGGTATCATCCTTGGCCGTTAAGTCCTGAAGAAGCAATCTGGGATGTGGTTCCTGACAAGCCTCTTATTATTTCGGAATTTGGCGGAGAAGCATTGTATGGTCAACATGGAGACGAGGAGGTAACTTCTTCATGGAGCGAAGAATACCAGGCTAAACTGTATAGAGATAATATCGAGATGTTCAATCATATTCCTAATCTTTGTGGAGTTTCACCATGGGTATTGTTTGATTTTCGTTCTCCTTTCCGTTTCCATCCGACAAATCAGGATGGCTGGAACAGAAAAGGATTGCTTTCCGATCAGGGATTGCGTAAAAAGGCATGGTATGTGATGCATGAATATTATAAACAGAAAAAATTAGGGAAATGAGATTGAATTGGAATTATTTAGCGGGACTTTTTTGTGGCTTGTGGATGCTGCTTGCAGGAAACGGGTATGCGGGCAGCGTGGCAAGTCCGGAAAAAGTAATTAAAGTATTGTCCGTGGGGAATAGTTTCTCACAAGATGCGGTAGAACAGTATCTGCATGAATTGGGTATGGAAGAAGGCTATAATATTGTGATTGGCAATCTTTTCATTGGAGGATGTTCGCTAGAGCGTCATGTGAACAATATTCGGAAAGACGCTTCCGCGTATGATTACCGGAAAATCGGATTGGACGGGAAAAAAGTACATCATAAAAATATGAGTATTTCCAATGCATTGGCTGAGGAAGAATGGGACTATGTCAGTCTGCAACAGGCCAGTTCTTTGTCTGGAGTTTATCAGACGTATGAGACATTTCTTCCCGAATTGTACGGGTACGTGAAAGAAAGGGTAGGAAAGCATTGTAAAATTCTTTTTCATCAGACATGGGCTTATGCGCAGAATTGCCGGAATTCAGGATTTAAGAAATATGGCAGCAATCAGATGGAGATGTATCGGTCTATTGTAGAAACGGTAAAGAAAGCCGGAAAGTTGGTGAAGTTTTATCGGGTAGTTCCTTCGGGTACAGCTATACAGAACGCACGTACTTCTTTTATAGGTGATTATATGAATCGTGATGGTTCTCATTTGGATATTGGTGTAGGACGTTATACGGCTGCTTGTACATGGTTTGAGGTACTTACCGGAAAAAGTGTGTTGGGGAATGCCTTTATCCCAAAGAATATTTCTTCAGAGTACGCTGAGATAGCGCAGCGGGCTGCTCACGAAGCTGTACGGCATCCCGATAAGGTGACAGACCTATCTGATATAAAAGATCGCTCTTTATATAAAAATCCAGCATTCTCCATTGACCGGAGAGTAGATGACTTGTTGGCGCGCATGAATCTGGAGGAAAAGATTTATCAGTTGAACCAATATACGTTAGGAAGAAATAATAATGAAAATAATATCGGGGAGGCTGTAAAAAATATTCCGGCAGAGATTGGTTCTTTAATTTATTTTGAGACTACCCCTGAATTAAGGAATTCGGTACAGAAGAAAGCAGTGGAGGAATCACGTTTGGGCATTCCTATTTTATTTGGTTATGATGTAATTCATGGGTTCCGTACCATTTATCCAATTTCGCTTGGACAGGCAGCCTCCTGGAATCCAGGACTCGTAGAGGATGCATGTGAGGTTGCGGCTCAGGAAGCGTTTACATCTGGAGTAAACTGGACATTCTCTCCAATGGTGGATGTAGCACGTGACGGACGTTGGGGAAGAGTCTCTGAAGGTTATGGGGAAGATCCTTATGTGAATGGCGTTTTTGCAGCTGCTTCAGTCGGAGGATACCAAGGGGATACATTATCAGCAAAAAATAGAGTTGCAGCTTGTTTAAAGCATTATGTGGGCTATGGAGCTTCTGAAGCTGGGCGTGATTATGTCCCAACAGAAATTTCAAAACAGACTCTTTGGGATACTTATTTGCCTCCTTTTGAGGTAGGCATAAAAGCTGGTGCTGCAACTGTGATGAGTGCGTTTAATAATATTAGTGGAATTCCTGCATCAGCCAACTATTATACTTTGACAGAAATTTTAAAGAAACGTTGGAAACATCGTGGATTTGTGGTGTCAGACTGGGATGCAGTAAAACAGTTGATTACACAAGGACTTGCGGCAAATGAAAAAGAAGCTGCATGGTATGCTTTTTCTGCTGGACTAGAGATGGATATGACAGACAATTGTTATCAAAAACATTTGGGTAAACTGGTAAAGGAAGGAAAAGTCTCTATGGAGGCAATTGATGATGCTGTTGGGAGAATATTACGGTTGAAATTTGAGTTAGGGCTGTTCGAAAATCCATATACCGAGATATTGCCGGATGACAAGCGTTTCTTATTGCCGTCAAGTTTGAATGTGGCTGAACAGCTTGCTCAAGAGTCGATGGTACTATTGAAGAATGATAAAGGTGTACTCCCTTTGAAAAAAGAACAGAAGATTGCTTTTATTGGACCAATGGCTAATAATCGTTTGCATCTGTTGGGCTCATGGTCTGCACATGGAGATGAGAAAGATGTGATATCTATCCTTGATGGCGTGAAGAAAGAAAAAGGATTTCTAGCAAAGAATATATTGTTTGCCGAGGGATGTGGCTTCGATGGTAATGAACAGAGAGGTTTTGCTGAAGCTATTAGAGTCGCGGAACAGGCAGATATAATAATAGCTTGTTTGGGTGAAAAGAAAACTTGGAGTGGAGAAAATGCATCCCGTTCTGTTATAGCACTTCCACGGATACAAGAGGAGTTGCTTGAGAACTTGAAAAAAACGGGAAAACCATTGGTCGTATTACTTTCAAGCGGACGTCCTTTGGATTTGTCACGTATAGAGCCTTTGGCTGATGCTATGTTGGAAATATGGCAACCAGGTATTACGGCTGGAATTGCTGTTGCAGGTATTCTTTCCGGCAGATATAACCCATCAGGGAAATTACCTATAACTTTCCCCTATACAACAGGTCAAATTCCTATTTATTATAATCATCGTAAAAGTGGAAGAACACATCAAGGTAAATATCAGAATATTACAAGCGAACCATTATATTCATTCGGACATGGATTAAGCTATACTAAATTTGAATATGGAACTTTGAAGTTGTCGTCTAGTAAAATACGACGTGGAGATACATTGAGGGCAGAAATCGAAGTGAAAAATGTGGGGAATTATGATGGGAAAGAGACCCTGTTATGGTTTGTTGCTGATCCTTTTTCTTCGATAACTCGTCCGGTAAAGGAGTTGAAATATTTTGAGAAAAAAGAAATCCCTGCGGGGGAAAGTAGAATCTTTACGTTCGATATAAATCTGGAACGAGATTTAGGATTTGTGAATGAAGATGGGAAACGTTTGCTGGAGAATGGTATCTTCTATATTATGGTCAAAGATCAAAAAGTAAAGATTGAATTAATTGATTAAATTGTGAGTATGAGGTTAAAATGGATGGCCATGATATTGGCCTGTGCTAATTGGATATTTGGGTATGCTCAGCGTACTGAATGTTTATTGGAAGAGCACTGGAAGTTTATAAAAGAAGATGTCGTTGGAGCTCAGTTGGTTACGTATGATGATACAAAATGGGAGACAGTTTCCGTCCCTCATGATTGGGCTATTTATGGTCCGTTTGATAGAAACAATGATTTGCAAAATGTGACTGTCGTACAGAATCTGGAAAAAAAAACTTCGTTAAAAACCGGACGTACCGGAGGGCTGCCTTATGTGGGAACCGGCTGGTATCGGACTACATTCAAGGCTCCCCAAGGAAAGCATACCACCTTGGTCTTCGACGGGGCAATGAGCGAAGCACGTGTATATGTCAATGGAAAAGAAGTCTGCTTCTGGCCTTACGGTTACAACTCATTTTACTGTGATGTGACCGATGTGGTCCATGCGGACGGTAAGGAAAACATGCTGGCCGTAAGACTGGAGAACAAGCCCCAGTCTTCACGCTGGTATCCGGGAGCCGGACTGTACCGGAACGTGCACGTGTTATCCACCGAAAAGATACATGTGCCTGTCTGGGGTACGCAGATTACGACTCCCCACGTAGGCAAGGATTTTGCCTCTGTATGTCTGCGCACTCAGATTGAAGGAGCCGGCACAAAAGAACTGACCGTAGTTACGGACATTCTTTCCCCGGAAGGGAAAGTGGTCGCATCCAAGGAAAATAAAGGCCACATCAACCACGGACAGCCTTTCACACAAAATTTCCTTGTAGCGAATCCGTCCTTATGGTCGCCTGAATCTCCGGCATTGTATCAGGCCGTATCCAAAATCTATTGTGAAGGGAAACTGACGGATACCTATACAACCCGCTTCGGCATCCGTTCCATCGAGTTTGTGGCCGATAAAGGTTTTTACCTGAACGGACAGCACCGGAAGTTTCAAGGGGTATGCAACCATCATGACCTGGGCCCCTTGGGAGCTGCAGTCAACAAATCAGCTCTCCGCCACCAGCTTTCACTCCTGAAGGATATGGGCTGCGACGCTATCCGGACTGCCCATAACATGCCTGCTCCGGAACTGGTGGAACTGTGCGATGAAATGGGTTTCATGATGATGATTGAACCTTTTGACGAATGGGATATAGCCAAATGTAAAAACGGCTATCACCGCTATTTCCAAGAATGGGCCGAAAAAGACATGGTCAATATGCTCCGGCACTACCGCAACCATCCCAGCGTGATTATGTGGAGCATCGGTAACGAAGTGCCCACCCAATGTAGCCCTGAAGGGTATCGGGTGGCTAAATTCCTGCAGGATATATGCCACAGAGAAGATCCTACCCGGCCGGTCACCTGCGGAATGGACCAGGTGAGCTGTGTTTTAGATAATGGATTTGCTGCAATGATTGATATTCCTGGGTTGAATTATCGTACTTCTCGTTATGAGGAAGCATATCAGCGTTTGCCGCAAAATCTTATTTTGGGATCTGAAACGTCTTCCACTGTGAGTTCGAGAGGAGTATATAAATTACCCGTACAAAAGGGATTTAGTGTACTTTATGATGATCATCAATGTTCTTCTTATGATTTGGAAGCTTGTGTATGGTCTAATATCCCCGATATTGACCTGGCACTGGCAGAAGACCACGACTGGACACTGGGACAATTTGTTTGGACTGGTTTTGATTATTTAGGAGAACCTAGTCCGTATGATAAAGATTCATGGCCCAACCACAGTTCCATGTTCGGCATCATCGACCTGGCTTCCATTCCCAAAGACCGCTATTATCTGTATCGCAGTGTATGGAACAAAAAAGCGGAGACCTTACATATTCTTCCCCATTGGAACTGGGAAGGGCATGAAGGAACCGAAGTGCCTGTGTTTGTATATACCAGCTATCCTTCCGCCGAGTTATTCATAAACGGAAAAAGTTTCGGCAAACAAACCAAACACGGAGAAACTCCGGAGAACCGTTTCCGCTTGATGTGGCCTCATGCCATCTATGAACCCGGAGAAGTCAAAGTGGTCGCTTACAATCAAGCCGGAGAGCCCGTAGCAGAAAAAATGATACATACGGCAGGAAGACCTCATCATATAGAATTGTCTACAAAGCGAGAGTCTTTGGTGTCGGACGGGAAAGATTTGGCTTATGTGACTCTTAAAATAGTTGATAAGGATGGTCGTTTATGTCCGCAGGATGGGCGACTCGTGTATTTTCAAGTAGATGGTGAAGGACGATTTCGTGCAGCCGCTAATGGAGATCCTACTTGTTTGGATTTATTCCATTTACCCCAGATGCATGTTTTTAATGGAATGTTGACATTAATAGTGCAGTCTGGCAAAAAGGAAGGATATATTAAGGTGAAAGCTACATCTCCAGGCATTAATGCTGGGATGTTGCAATTAAAGGTTAAATGACGAAGTGAAATGTTTTAGATTGATTAAAAAGGTTTATTTATTCCTTAATCTATGTTATAAAACACATGTAAACGCACACAAAACTTGCATAATTCCAGAAAGTCCGTACCTTTGCATCGTGTTTTTCATAGTATTAGATTTAAGGTTAACAAAGGTTGGAGTTCAGCGGAACTCCTTTTTTTATGTCTTTATCTAAGCAAAAGAAAAATACCCCCTTGTTTACAGATAGTAAAGAATAGAGAAATGGCAATACTTTCACCTGACACATGGCAGTTTATCTGTGCACATCGTACGGAAGATGTACGTACATTAGCTTTGCAGGCTCGTAAGTATCCGCAGGTAGATATGGCGGCAGCAGTAGTGCAGATTGCCGGCTGGCAGATTGCCGAGAAAAAGGTTCCCCTTTGGGCACAGACGGAAGGAGTGCAATATCCGGCTCACTTGTCCATGGAGCAGTGCTCTTCGGAAATTACGGCCCGCTACAAGGCCTCGTGGCTGCAAGGTGATACGATGACCGATTTGACGGGAGGATTGGGAGTTGACTGTTCTTTCCTGGCACGGAACTTTCGGAAGGTGGATTACGTGGAACGTCAGGAAGTGTTGTGTGAACTGGCCCGCCATAATTTTCCGTTGCTTGGTTTGCCACAGGTAACAGTGCATTGTGCCGACGGCGTGGAATACCTGCAAAAGATGGAACCGGTGGATTGCCTGTTCTTGGACCCGGCCCGTCGCGACAGTCAGGGAGGAAAAACAGTGGCCATTGCCGACTGCGAACCCGATGTGCAGAAACTGGAGCCGTTGCTAGTAGAAAAAGGCCGGACCGTAGTGGTGAAACTTTCACCCATGCTAGATATTTTTTCTTCTTTACGGGAGTTGAAATACATCCGTCAGATTCACGTAGTAGCTGTGAATAACGAGTGTAAAGAGTTGTTGGTTGTGCTACAAAAAGAGACAAAATCCCCTTCAGAAGGCTCTGGAGAGGTGTGGATAAGTTGTGAACAGGCTGTTAATAACTTTTTAGCGGAACCGTTTGTCTTCACTTATTCACAGGAGAAAGAAGCACAATGTCCGTTGACTGACGAGGTAGAAAATTATCTTTATGAACCGGGCGCTTCCTTGCTGAAGGCGGGGCCTTACCGGTTGTTGGGTGCACGATTCGGTGTCAAAAAATTACATGCAAACAGTCATCTTTATACTTCCGATGCATTAGTTGATTTTCCGGGGCGTCGTTTCCGGGTACTGGAGGTGTCAGGTTTTGGGAAAAAAGAACTGAAACAGTTGTTGCAGGGAGTGGATAAGGCCAATCTTACGGTACGTAACTTTCCGGCTTCGGTGGCAGAACTCCGAAAAAAGTGGAAGCTGAAAGAAGGAGGAGACGTGTATTTGTTTGCCACGACACTGGATGGTGACCGGCATGTGGTGATAAAGTGTGTCAAGGCATGATATTTTTCAATATCCTTTAAAATATTTCCTGAAACGCTTCAAAGAATTCTCTGTTTCACAGTGCGGGATTTGTATCCCACAGTGTGAAATATGTATCCCACACTGTGGTTTTTGTATTTCACAGTGTGAAACAGAGAATTTGCCTTGAAGTTTTTCGTTTTATGCAAGAGCGTACAGAAAAATTCTTACTGCCGAATCATGATTATTATTTCTCGTTTTCGTGTATATACGTTTGACTATTGTCAAAAAATCATACAGCAGGTGTCTAAAAATTAGACACCTGTTTTTTTATGTAAATCTAATTTGTGTTGATAACCAGGTGCTTAACGTGCTGGCATGGACTTTGTATAGAATTTGATGGAAATGAAAATCCGAAATGTAAAATACAAACTCTATAAAACAATACGATTATGATTAAGATTGAAAACCTGACAAAGACTTTTCGCACCACGGAAGTAGAGACACTGGCACTGAATAAAGTAAGCTTGGAGGTAAGAGACAAGGAATTTGTAGCAATTATGGGACCTTCCGGTTGTGGAAAGTCTACCTTATTAAATATTATGGGGCTGTTGGATAATCCGACTTCCGGAAGTTATTTTCTGGATGGAAAGGAAGTAGGCAGTCTGAAAGAAAAAGACCGTACGAATGTGCGCAAGGGAAACATCGGTTTCGTGTTCCAAAGCTTTAACCTGATTGACGAACTGAACGTGTTTGAGAACATTGAACTCCCGTTGACTTATTTGAAGATTCCGGCTGACGAACGGAAGCGTCGGGTGAATGAAATCATGCAACGGATGAACATCAGCCATCGTGCAAAGCATTATCCGCAGCAGCTGTCCGGTGGTCAGCAGCAACGTGTGGCCATTGCCCGTGCTGTGGTTTCCGGACCGAAGATTATTCTGGCCGACGAGCCGACCGGTAACCTGGATTCCAAGAACGGACAGGAAGTGATGGAACTGTTGACCGAACTGAATAAGGAAGGGACAACTATTGTGATGGTGACACACAGCCAGCGCGATGCCGGTTTTGCCAGTCGTGTGATTAATTTGTTCGACGGACAGATTGTGGCTTCTATTGCAGAAATGTAAAAATAGTACCTTATGAAACGTGCATTGAAAGGACTGTTTCGAAAAGGAGAGGCCAATGTGGTCAAGATTGTCTGCCTGAGTGTGGGACTGGCCATTGGCCTGGTCATGCTGGCGGAGGTCATTTTCGAACGGTCGTACGATAACTTCCTGCCGGGGTTGAAAGAAACCTACCGGGTGGAAGAACGCTACAAACAGAAAGACACCGACTGGAGAGAGCACGCGCAGACTCCCGGTGCCATTGGACCGGGGTTGCAGCGCTATTGTCCGGCGGTGGAAGTGGCCACCCGTTTTACGGGAATTGGGTCGATGACGCTGACGACGGAAGACCATAAAGAACTGGAGGGGCAGGCTTGGTTTTGCGACAGTACTTTCTTTCGGATCTTTCCGCGGAAATTGCTGATGGGCGAGGAGTCTTATACGGGGTTGGAAAAGGCCAACAATGCCTATATCTCTTCCAAACTGCTAGAGGTGGCAGGCGAACAGATTATCGGGAAAACATTGTCGTGGAAACAATATCCCGAGTTTCATGTGACCGTAGTCGGGGTGTTTGAGGCTTTTCCCGAGAATACCCATCTGCCACAGATGGATGTGCTCATTGCCCTGCCGACCATCGGGCAGGTGGCTTATGATGGAACGAACAACTGGTTCGGAAATGACCGCTACAAGACCTATGTCCGCCTGCGGAAAGGAAGTACTCCGGATGACTTGAAGGAAGGCATGGAGCGTATGCTGGAAGTGAATCATGTGACGGAAGAGATGGCTCAGTCTGGTACGGGTTTTGAACTCTCTCTCCGTCCGGTAGCCGAAATATTTACCTCGTCTGATTATAACCGCATCATGAACATCGTCTTTCTGAGTTTTGCGATTATCATGTTGCTGGTGGCTGTGTTGAACTATATCCTGCTGGTTGTTTCGTCCATGGTGAGCCGTGCCAAGGGAATTGCCACTTACCGTTGCTATGGCGCCGGAAGTGGCGACATTTACCGGATGATTCTTTCGGAATCTTTGTTGCACGGACTGATTAGTCTGGCGCTTGCTGTATTGATTATTTTCGGCTTACAGGATTTCTTGCAGGAACAGATAGGACACAGCTTGGAGTCGCTTTTCCCTTTATCTACCGTATGGGTCTGTCTGGCCGTGACTTTAGGAGTGATTTTGCTTTGCGGAGTGATGCCGGGTTATCTTTATACTCGTATTCCGGTGACTTACGCTTATCGTCGTTACACGGAAAACAAGCGGAGGTGGAAACTGGGATTGCTGTGTTTGCAGTTTGCGTTGACCACATTCTTTGTCTGCCTGCTGACGGTCATAGGCTTGGAGTATAACACTTTGATGAATTTCAACCCCGGATTTGAATACCGGAACACTTTGTATACCAACTTGTCGGGCACCGAGATGGTGGAGCGGGAACGCTGTGTGCAGGAGTTGAAAAAACTGCCGGAGGTAAAGGCGGTTACCTGGGGTTACCAGCTCCTGTCGGATCATTGTAGTGGAAACAATGTGTACAATCCCGAAACAGAAGAAGAATACATGAACATTGCCGATATGTATTATGTAGGTCCTGATTATCACAAGGCTTTCCAGATTCCGGTTATCGAAGGAAATGTGTTTACCCCTACGCTGACAGATTCCTTGTCGCAGCAGGTGATGGTGAGTCGTCGGTTCGTGGAGCGTATGAAAACACTGGCCGGATGGACAGGCTCTCCCATTGGGAAGACGGTATATATTACCGAACACACGGATCACGGAACCATTGCTATTGTTTGTGGGGTGTATGAGGATATTCACTTAGGCTCTCAAGTGATGGAAGAGCATGACGAGCGTCCTACGGTGATGTTCTATCGAAATAAACCTTCGAGCAATTTATATGTAGCCTTGAATCGGATGTCACCTGAAACGATGAAAGAAGTACAGCAAGTAATCGACCGTACCATTTCCTCCCAGCAGTTGAAGGTATATAGCCTGTCGCTCGAGATGGGAAATCTTTACAATGCTGTGCTGCATGTACGCAACAGTGTGCTCTTTGCCGGCTTGTGTATCCTGATTATAGCCCTGACGGGACTGGTGGCATATGTGCGCGATGAAGTGTCACGCCGCCGTTCGGAGATTGTCATCCGCCTTATTCACGGAGCTTCTATGGCCGACGTGCAGAAAATCTTCCTGCTCGATTTATTGAAGATAGCTCTTCCGGCTGTAGTGATAGGTGCTTTGTGCGCCTGGAAGGTAGGCGAACAGCTTTTGCAATTGTTTGCTGTCAAGATAGACCTCACGTGGTACCTGTTTGCCGGATGTATCCTTATCGTATGTCTGGTAGTGTGGTTGGTAGCCTTCGGGCTGGTATGGAAAGCGGCACGGGCCAATCCAACTGAAAATCTGAAAACAGAATAAATAGAATGTATAACTATAAAAATAAAGGAGATAGAATAATGAAAACCAGAATGAACATACTCACATTGGCTTGTGCCTTGACCTGTTTCAGCTGTATAGGAACTGCTCATACTATTCAGCCAAGTAAAAACTACCAGACGGAAAAACGTTCTTTGGGAGATATACGGGAAGTGTCTACACTTTCTTCCATCGATGTGGTGTATCATCAGACTTCCGGCAGTCCGTATGCAGAAATCTATGCTTCAGACAATGTCATGCCCTATGTGGTACTGAAGGAGTCAAAAGGTGAACTGAGGGTTTATTATCAGGACGGTACCAGCATCCAGGGTGAGAACCGTTGCCGGGTAGATGTATATGCGCCCTCTGTCAGTCGCTTTACCACGATGGCTTCCGGTGATATATCTATTCCCAAAGGATTGAAAACACAGGGAGACATACGTTTTCAGACGAATGCCAGCGGTGATATTGAATGCCCTGCGGTGCAGTGCAATAGCTTTCAGTCTGAAATCAATGCCAGTGGTGACATTGATATACAGCAGGTCAACTGCCAAAAGTTACAGGCCAGTATCAATGCCAGCGGAGATATGACGGTTCACAAAGCCATATGTCAGCATGCGTCTTTGACCATCAATGCATCCGGCGATTTGATGGTGCCTAATTTGCAATGTCAGGAAGTGGTGACGGCTACGGTCAATGCCAGTGGCGATATGGTCATAAAAGGCAGCTGCCAGGAAGCCGTACTTCGTGACAATGCCTCCGGTGATTTGTCGGCAGATAATCTGAAAGCCGTTAAAGTTGATGCGGCTGTATATGGTTCGGGTGATTTGTCTTGCCGTGCCTCTCGTTCCATTACGGCGAAAACGTATGGTAGCGGAAGTATTAGCTATACCGGTAACCCCTCTCAGGTAGTAACCGAAGGAAAACACATCTATAAAAAATAAAATCTCTCTTTTTAATAGGCAGGGTGAAAAGGCTGTGAAGTCTTTTCACCCTTTTTGTGTAAAAGACTGTTTCTTGTCAAGAGAAGTATTATTCTCCCACTTCCTTAATTTCCATTACTTCCATTACGCCTGCATACTCAGCTGCAAAACCCTCGGAAGAAGGGCCCTGGATGCGGACTTTTAGTTTGGCTGGTATGGCTGTATAGGGTTTTGCATCGGAGGGAAGAGCTGACTCATAGCGCTTCTTCAGCTCGCCCGACTTGTCAATAACCCAATAGGCTGTAGTGTCTGCATCGGGAGTGAAGCTGTAGGCTTCGTGTCCCATGATAAGTTGTCCGTGGAGTACCTGAATGGAGTCGAATAGCTGGATGCTCTGCTCATCAAACAAAGGCATATCTTGTCCCACCTCAACGAAGACTGCTTTCTGGGGATGGGTGTGGAATACCTCGAAATAACGTGCTCCGCTGTTGCCTACTCCCCAGCCATGGCAAGTAAAGGGCACGGGTTCGTGCTGACCGCGGTCTGCCAGTTCTTTCGCTGACTTCCCGGTGGGCTCCAGGATGTAGCGGGTTACTCCGGCGCGGTTGGATTTTACTTCACGGAAATCGCAGGTCAGGCTGTCCGCCCAATTCTTATCCATGAGAATACGTGGGTGAGACTGCAGGAACGGGATAAGTGAATGGATGTCCTTGCCCGGTATATCCAATATCTGAATAACTGGGTCCGAAGTTTGTTTGTGGCCATTTTCCATACGTTCTATGCGTGCACCCGGAATAGAAGCGTCGGTGACGATACGTAGGTTTTCGTTGCATTGTGCCCATAGCCGCAAACCAGCTCCCGTGACAGTCTGCCACTGGAAGCCTTCGTATGCTTCTCTGGAGGGGCTTTCGGGGAATACTTCACTTAGTTCCGTCTGAATGTCGGAATCTCCGGCTTGTTTTTTAGAAGACGGATTGCAGGCTGTCAATAGGCAAAGACCTGCCAAAGGGATAAGAATTCTTTTCATGATTAATATTTATAACAAGGTTCTTTATTGTTGTGAAATAAGGAAGGCCGTGTAAGCAATGTAGCATGCTACCAACAGTCCTCCTTCTATGCGGGTGATGGTCCGTTTCTTGAAGAACCAACCCACCAGCCAGAACAGGATGGAAGAGCCTACCAGTACAGCCATGTCGATGTTGTTGATATTTCCCATAGGGAGAGGAGACAGGCTTGCACTACATCCTAATACAAAGAATACATTGAACAGGTTGCTGCCGATGACGTTACCAATGGCAATGCCCGGATTCTTTTTCAAGGCCGCCGTGACGGAAGTTGCCAGTTCCGGCAGAGAGGTACCTCCGGCCACCAGTGTAAGTCCGATGATAGAGTCACTGACACCTAATGAACGGGCAATACCACTGGCACCGTCTACGAAAAATTGTCCGCCAAAAATTAATCCGGCCAGTCCTCCTATAATATATAGGGCTGATTTCCATGCCGGCAGTTCCTTCACCTTCTGTTCTTCGCCACCATCTTCGTTCCCGTTGCGGGCGATGGCAAAAGTATAACGCATAAAAATAAGGAAGAAGCCTAATAGTACCAGCCCGTCTATCCGGCTGATGATGTCCCGGCTTCCTCCGTCGAGTATGCAGTCGTTGGCAAAGCAGGTGAGTACCAGTGCAGAAAGAATGACCAGCGGAATTTCCTTACTCATAGTACCCTGTCCCACTTGTATGGGAAGAACCAGAGCGGTGCATCCGATAATCATCAACACATTGAAGATATTACTTCCTACCACGTTACCGATAGCCATTTCAGCACTTCCCTGTAGTGAGGAGAGTACGCTGATAACCAGTTCTGGAGCAGAGGTCCCGAAGGCTACAATGGTCAATCCGATAACCAGGTCGGAGATACGAAAACGTTTAGCTACAGAGGCTGCTCCGTCAGTCAGTCCGTTCGCTCCTATTAAAATCAAAGCTAATCCGCCGATTAATAAAAGTAGATTCATCCACATACGATACAGTTTTTAGTCCTTTTCTGTTAGCTGGAACGTTTTTCCGTCTGTACTACGTGTCAGTGTAGCTTCTTTTCCTTTGCCACGCAAATCGAGAATGGTATTCTTGTAACCGTAACCTGAGGCTGTGCGGTACTGCGAGAGCAACATGTATTGTCCGTCCAGACAGACTTCAGCGAGGGCTTCATGCGGATAGAATGCCACAGGGATTTCTGTCTTTTCCTCGGTGAGGAAGGAGGTTTCTATTTTTTTATCGGTTCCGTGCGTGTTATAAAGCAGTCGTCCTCTTCTGGATACAATCCAGGAGGCTGCACAGGCTTGCACCTGATAGGTGTCATCGTCTTCTACGTTCCAGACAGCAATGCCGTCAGGACGTACACGGTGGTCGAGTATGACTTTGGTATCAGGTAAGAACACTTCTACCTTTGAAGAATCAGTTGCAAACACTAAGAAGCCGGCTTGGGTTGCCTGGCTGTCGGTGGAAGAGAGTACTTTTTGTCCTGTCTCAAAAATCCGGATGTCTTTTTGTAATACGTCCGACCAGGTGTATCCCGTAGAAGCCTTGTCTGTTCCGGCTAAAGGTGCTGATTCCGGCTGGCGTGCATATTTTATCTGATAATCGGCTCCTTTCCGGAGGGTGAGAGTGTCTTGTTGTAAAGAAAGGATGGCCAGTGTATCTGAGAATGAAATTGTCTGTCCGTTACCGATACTTTTTCCGCTCAGTACAAGCTGTTCGTCCGACAGAAGCTGCCAGCTTTCATATTGCAGAGTGGCCATGCCGATGGAGGAGGCTTTTCCTTCCTTGGCCAGTGTCATTCCTTGTACGAAGTTGGATGAAGGAGGAAGTATTTCTGTCCAGTTGCCCAACAAGTCTGTTTCATTTACGGCAGTCTTAGGACTGCATGCTATCAAACCTCCCAAAAAGAGAGGTAAGGCAATTTGTTTCATTTGTTTTTTCATGGTGATATGTTTTTGTTTATAATGCAGTGGTATAGGCTTATACTGCATGTGTCACAACTCTTTTTACGGTTACAGTAAGTGCAAATATACAAATTACTTTAAGTTTCCAGGGTAATAACGGTTTATAGGTTATAAAAATGCACGATTCTCCTCCTTTTTTGCATGATTAATAGTTGTATGTGATACACTAATTCCCTATCTTTGCATCAAACGTTAACATGTAAAGTATATGAGAAACAGAATCCTGTCTTTGTTATTCTTGCTTCCGTTTATTTCGGAATCAGTGTCTGCCGCGTTGGTGGAAGAAAAAGATTATGTAGCTTATTTGTTTACTTATTTTACGGGAAATCATATCAGCGAAGAAGCCGTATGTTATGGGGTAAGTATGGATGGATATACCTATTATGCCCTGAATAATAACAAACCGGTGCTTGATTCAAAAGTAATCAGTTCTACCGGTGGCGTGCGCGACCCTCATATCCTGAGAGGAGAAGAGGGTCAGACTTTTTATATGGTACTGACCGATATGGTGTCGGATAATGGTTGGGATTCTAACCGGGCAATGGTGCTGTTGAAATCTACTGACCTGGTAAACTGGTCGCACTCTGTCATTAATATACAGAAACGTTATCCGGGGCAGGAAAAGCTGAAACGTGTATGGGCTCCTCAGACTATTTATAATAAGGAAGTAGGGAAGTACATGGTCTACTGGTCTATGCAGTATGCCGGTGGGGTAGACGTAATTTATTATGCGTATGCCAATGAAGATTTTACGGACTTGGAAGGAGAACCGAAACCTCTTTTTATCCCGAAGGACAAAAAGTCTTGTATAGACGGTGATATCGTGTATAAAGACGGGGTATACCATCTTTTCTATAAAACGGAAGGACACGGTAACGGTATTAAAGTGGCAACCACTCGTTCGCTGACTTCCGGAGAATGGGAAGAACAACCGGACTATAAACAGCAGACAAAGGAAGCGGTGGAAGGAGCCGGTACGTTCAAACTGATTGGACAGGACAAGTACATTCTGATGTACGATGTATACATGAAGGGAGCTTATCAGTTCACGGAAACAACCGACTTGAAAAACTTCAAAGTGATAGATCATGCAGTGAAGATGAATTTCCATCCTCGTCATGGTACCATCATTCCTATTACCCGTGCAGAATTAAAGCGCATTACAGACAAATGGGGAAAACCGGCTGAACTGGGTGAACTGCCGGTAAATCCGGTATTGCCGGGATTCCATGCAGATCCTGAAGTGCTGTATTCACAGAAAACTCAACGTTATTACATTTATTCTACTACAGACGGACAGCCGGGATGGGGAGGATGGTATTTTACCGTATTCTCTTCGGCTGACTTGAAAGACTGGACTTATGAAGGAGTGATGCTGGATTTACGCTCTCCGCAGGTTCCATGGGCGAATGGAAATGCTTGGGCACCGGCTATTGAAGAAAAACTGATTGATGGAAAATATAAATATTTCTTCTATTATAGCGGCAACCCGAACGATGATTCAGGCAAGAAAATCGGAGTGGCTGTAGCCGACTCTCCTGTAGGGCCTTTCAAAGATATGGGTAAACCTATCATTACAGATTCTCCGGTCGGACACGGACAGCAGATTGATGTGGATGTGTTTACCGATCCGGTTTCCGGTAAATCTTACTTGTACTGGGGTAATGGCTATATGGCCGGCGCTGAACTGAACGATGACATGGTGTCTATCAAAAAGGAAACATTGAAGGTGATGACTCCGAAAGGAGGTACATTGAAAGATTATGCGTATCGTGAAGCGCCATACGTGTTCTATCGTCAGGGATTGTACTATTTCTTGTGGTCGGTAGATGATACGGGTTCAGCGAACTATCATGTGGCATACGGTACATCGGATTCTCCATTAGGCTCGATTAAGGTAGCTAAGGACCCGGTTGTAATGATACAAGACCCGTCGAAAGAAATTTACGGTACGGCACATAATTCAGTAGTCCGTAAACCGGGTACAGATGAATGGTATATCGTGTACCATCGTATCAATAAAAATTACCTGGATAAAGACAAAGCTCCTGGTGTACACCGCGAAGTTTGTATCGACCGAATGGAATTTAATGCGGACGGCACGATTCAGCGGGTGAAAGTTTCCAAATAATAATCTTAAATAAAACCTTCTTACCTATGAAACACCTGACACATTTGGCAGCCTTATGTGCGTGCCTTACCAGTTTTCCTGTATCAGCGCATGTGCAGGAAGTGATGAATGAACCGGATTCAGTATATCTGTTTTCGTATGCTACCGTGAACGATGCGGGGCGTAGTGGCCTGAAATTAGCCTGGAGTACAGATGCAACACGCTGGTTCAGTATCGGCAACGGATATGGATACGTGAGATGTGATTATGGCACCTGGGGAGCCGAGAAACGTATGCTCAATCCTCATCTGGTGCGTGATGAAAAGGGAGTATGGCACTGCTTCTGGCAGTTGAACGAAAGTGGAAAAGAATGGGGACATGCCACTTCGCCGGATTTAATGAAGTGGAATCCGCAGACTTATTATATGCAGCCTGCTCGGGATGGTGAACAGGTCCCGACCGTAAAACGAGGAAGTGAAACGCGTAAGAAAGCTGTAGTGGAAGGTGTATTGGAACAAGGATATGTGCAGAAAGTGGCCTGGGAAGACGTGGATCGTCTGTTGAAGTTCGTGGACTATCGGGCTTACAGAGACCAGTTGCACAATGAGCGTACAGAACAGGATGCACAACGTTTTGCCGGACTGGCTCCTGTATCCCTGCAATTGACGGTACGTCCGGAAGAGGCGAAGCCTATCAGTGATAAATTGATTGGTATTTTCTTTGAAGATATTAATTACGGAGCAGATGGTGGACTTTATGCGGAACTGGTACAGAATCGTGACTTTGAGTATTCTCCGAAGGACAATGCACATCAGGGATTTGACAGTGGCTATGCCTGGAGTGTATGGGAGAACGGGCAGTCGTCGGCTGTGAAGGTGTCAACTGAAAATCCTTTGCATGAGAACAATCCGCATTATGTTGTATTGCAGGCTAAGCCTGGAATGGCCCTCCGTAATTCAGGCTTTGATGGAATTACGTTGAAGAAAGGAGAAAAGTATGATTTCTCTGTCTTCTCTCGTATGCCTGAAGGAAGCAAAGGTGGAAAGGTAATCGTACGCTTGCTGGATAATGAGGGAAAGGAAGTGGCGAAATCTTCTGTACGGGTAGCAGCCGGAAAATGGAAAAAGCAGTCGGCTGTGCTGACGGCTCAGACTGATGTGGATGCAGCTGTGCTTTCAGTGGAACCGGAAGTGACGGGAGAATTGCATCTGGATATGGTTTCCTTGTTCCCTCAAGAGACTTTTAAGGGGCGTAAAAATGGATTGAGAGCCGATCTGGCACAGACTTTGGCCGATTTGCATCCGCGCTTTGTACGTTTCCCGGGCGGTTGTGTGGCACATGGAAACGGAATTGATAATATTTATCGCTGGAAAAACTCAGTGGGTCCGCTGGAAGCCCGTAAACCGATGGGGAACTTGTGGGGGTATCATCAGACATTAGGTTTGGGATACTTTGAGTATTTCCAGTTCTGTGAAGATATAGGAGCAGAGCCTCTTCCAGTGCTGGCGGCCGGTGTTCCATGTCAGAATTCAGCTTGTATTCCGGGAAAACCTTTGAGCGGCGGACAGCAGGGAGGTATTCCCATGGAAGAGATGGATGCATACGTGCAGGATATTCTGGACCTGATAGAATATGCCAATGGTGACCCGAAAAAGAATAAATGGGCAAAGATGCGTGCAGAAGCAGGCCATCCGAAACCTTTCAACTTGAAGTACATCGGCATTGGAAACGAGGATTTGATTACGCCTATTTTTGAGGAGCGTTTTGAAATGATTTTCAAGGCGGTAAAAGAAAAGTATCCGGAAATCACGGTGATTGGTACGGTCGGTCCTTTCTATGAAGGTACGGATTATGAAGCCGGATGGAAGTTTGCTACGCGCCTGAATGTGCCGATGGTGGATGAACATTATTATAATACACCGGGCTGGTTTATAAATAATCAGGATTATTACGACCGTTATGACCGTACAAAACCTAAAGTGTATTTAGGAGAGTACGCCGCACATTTGCCGGGACGTCCCAATAACATTGAAACAGCTTTGGCTGAGGCGCTGTATCTGACTTCGGTAGAACGTAATGGTGACATCGTGTCAATGACTTCTTATGCGCCTTTGTTGGCCAAGGAAGGACACACTCAGTGGAACCCCGATTTGATTTATTTCAATAACCGTGAGGTGAAACCTACCGTAGGTTATTACACCCAGCAGCTTTACGGACAGAATTCCGGAGATACTTACTTGCCTGCCGACCGGAAAATAGACAATCCTCGTCAGGATGTGCAGAAACGTATCGGTACTTCTGTGGTACGTGACAGTAAGACGGGAGATTGGATTGTGAAGCTGGTGAACTTGTTGCCAGTTCCGGTAAAGACGAAAGTGGAAGGCTTGACGCAAACTGAAAATGGAAAAGCAGTTTTGCAGGTCTTGAGTGGAAAACCTACCGACAAAAATGCACGACCGGTGAAGAAAGATGTATCCGTGACAGAATTGTCGCAGTATGAAATGCCGGCTTATTCTTTGAGCGTGATTCGTATAAAGTCGGACGAAATGACAAAATAACACTGCTTTTGAATGATTTTTAGGTTATAATTGATTGATTTCTATTTCTACGGTTTGGTGGTAAGTCTCTATTTTTGTAAAAGAGAAAAATGAATACCATGAATAAATTATTGAGAAAATTGTCATTAGGGGTGGTTTGTCTTTTGATGACGGCTTTTATCTGCTCGTGTCAAAGTGCGCAAACCGGTGGAACGTTTGAAGTGGGGAAAAATACGTTCCTGTTAAATGGAAAGCCTTTTGTGGTGAAAGCTGCGGAGGTGCATTATCCGCGTATTCCGGAACCTTATTGGGAACAGCGTATCCTTTCTTGTAAGGCTTTGGGCATGAATACCCTTTGTCTGTATGTGTTCTGGAACTTGCATGAACAGCAGCCGGGTAAGTTTGATTTTTCCGGAAATAAAGATATTGCCAAATTCTGCCGCTTGGCACAGAAGCATGGAATGTACGTTATTGTACGTCCGGGTCCGTATGTATGTGCAGAATGGGAAATGGGTGGATTGCCCTGGTGGCTGTTGAAGAAAGACGATGTGCAGTTGCGTACGCTGGATCCTTATTATATGGAACGGGTTGGTATTTTCATGAATGAAGTAGGCAAGCAGCTGGCGGACTTGCAGATTTCTCGTGGTGGAAATATTATTATGGTGCAGGTAGAGAACGAATATGGCTCGTATGGAATAGACAAACCGTATGTATCGGCCATTCGTGACCTGGTGAAAAAAGCCGGCTTTACAGATGTACCTTTGTTCCAGTGCGACTGGAGTTCTAACTTTACTAACAACGCACTGGATGATTTGCTGTGGACCGTAAATTTTGGTACGGGAGCCAACATTGACGAGCAGTTCAAGAAACTGAAATCACTGCGTCCGGAAACTCCGATGATGTGTAGTGAATTCTGGAGCGGCTGGTTCGACCACTGGGGACGGAAGCACGAGACTCGTGATGCGGCTACAATGGTGAGCGGTATCAAAGATATGCTGGACCGTAATATCTCTTTCAGTCTTTATATGACACATGGAGGAACAACTTTTGGCTGGTGGGGCGGTGCCAACAATCCGGCTTACTCGGCTATGTGCAGCTCATACGATTATGATGCGCCTATCAGTGAAGCAGGATGGACTACACCGAAATACTTCCAGTTGCGTGATTTGCTGAAACAGTATCTTCCGGAGGGAGAAACCTTGCCGGAACCTCCGGCTCAGTATCCGGTGATTTCCGTACCGGCCATTACAGAATGGGAAGTCGCGCCCTTGTTCGATAATCTGCCTCAGGCTAAACAGTCGGAAGATACTAAGCCTATGGAGCAGTTTGACCAGGGCTGGGGAAGTATCTTGTATCGTACGACATTGAAAGAAGATGTAAAAGGTATTTTGCATATTGATGAAGTACACGACTGGGCACAGGTCTTTGCTGATGGAAAATTGCTGGGCCGCTTAGACCGTCGTCGTGGTGAGTTCACTTTACCGCTGAAAGAAACCTTGAAAAAAGGTACACGTCTGGATATTCTGGTAGAAGCGATGGGACGTGTGAACTTTGATAAGTCAATTCATGACCGGAAAGGTATTACGAACAAGGTGGAAGTGGTAAGCGGCGAACAGGTGAAGGAACTGAAAGGCTGGGAAGTATACAACTTGCCTCCGTTCTATGAATTTGTCAGCCAGAAGAACTATCAGGCAGGCAAGCCGGTTGACGGACCTGCATATTATAAAGCTACCTTCCGTTTGGATAAGACAGGTGATACTTTCCTGGATATGCAGACTTGGGGAAAAGGTATGGTTTGGGTAAACGGACATGCTATGGGACGTTTCTGGGAAATCGGTCCGCAGCAGACTTTGTATATGCCGGGTTGCTGGTTGAAAGAAGGAGAGAATGAAATTATTGTGCTCGACCTGAAGGGACCGGCTGAAGCAAAAGTGGCTGGCGTAGAAAAACCGATTTTGGATATGCTGCGTGAAAAAGCACCGGAAACTCATCGTAAAGACGGACAGAACCTGAACTTGAAAGCTGAAAAAGTAGTAAATGCAGGTACTTTCAAAGCTGGAAACGGCTGGCAGGAAGTACGTTTTGCGCAGCCTGCAGCAGGACGCTATTTCTGTCTGGAAGGTACTTCTAACTATGAAGGAAACAATATCGCAGCCATTGCAGAGTTAGATGTGCTGGATAATAACGGAAAGCCTGTTTCTCGTGAGAACTGGAAGATTGTGTATGCCGACAGTGAAGAAACACGTAGTGGAAACCGCACGGCAGATAAAGTCTTCGACTTGCAGGAAAGTACTTTCTGGCAGACGGTAGACAATACCGCTTATCCTCATCAGATTGTCATAGATTTAGGTAAGGAATATAATGTGACCGGTTTCCGGATGTTGCCTCGTGCAGAAGCCGGTGCACCAGGTTTGATAAAGGATTACAAAGTATATGTAAAGAAATCTGACTTTACGTATTGACTTTCAGTTCGTATTAAGACTTAAGGTATTAAAAGGTGGAAATATCCCATGGACGGTGAGTCTGTGGGATATTTTTTGTCCGTAGAAATAAAAATAAACTCATTCTGCTTTCTTTATGGCATTTTTTTACGAACTTTGCCGTCCAATATGAAACAGGTATGCAGGGAATACTTGCATGTGACAAATTTGATAAGATGAATAAGCCAAAAGCTGTATTTAGAGAAATAAACGAGAGCTATACGCTACAGGAGGCCATAGCTGAAGCAAAACGTTGCTTGAATTGTAAGAATCCTTCTTGCAAGAAAGGATGTCCGATAGAAAATCATATCCCGGAGTTCATTCATGAATTGTCAAAAGGCAATATGGGAAATGCCATGGCAATCATTAATGAGAAGAGTAACCTGCCGGCTATTTGTGGTCGTGTCTGTCCGCATGAAAAGCAGTGTCAGGGGCATTGTGTATTGTACCCGAAAGGGAAGGGAATAGAAATCGGTAAGCTGGAACGCTTTGTGGCCGATTTTGATACGGAAATGAAACTGATTCGCGAAAAACTACCTCAGAAGACACGGGGAAAGGTTGCCGTGATTGGTTCGGGACCTGCCGGACTGACCGTAGCCGGAGACTTGGCTCGTCAGGGTTTTAACGTGACAATTTTTGAGAGCCAGGCAGAACCGGGTGGGGTGTTGATGTATGGCATTCCGGAATATCGCCTTCCCAAACAGGTGGTTCGTCAGGAAATTGAGAAGATTGAAGCACTGGGGGTGACTTTTCTGTTGAACTGTGTGGTAGGAAAGCAGCTGAACATCGATGATATTTTTGCGCAGGGATACGATGCTATTTTTATTGGTTCAGGTACGGCTCTGCCCAAATCATTGGATATTCCGGGGGCCGGATTGCGTGGAGTGATTCAGGCGACTTATCTGTTGCATATGGCCAATATCTATAATGAAGGCACTGTTGGCCGTGATAAGGTGCCGGTTATCGAAGGAGAGCACGTGGCAGTGATGGGATGCGGAAATGTAGCCATGGATGCGGCCCGTACGGCCGTACGTATGGGAGCGGCCAGTGTGACCATTGTGTATCGACGTACGGAAGCCGATATGCCCGCTATACAGGCAGAATATCAGGCTGCCTTGCAGGAAGGTGTGAAATTCTTATGGCAGACTTCCACGACAGAGTTCCTTGGAAATGAAGACGGGAAGGTTGTCGGACTACGTGCCAATACGCCGGAGGGAGTCAAGGAGTATGCTTTCGATCGCATTTGCCTGGCTGTGGGTTCACGTCCGGCCAGTCGGATTGTGTCGACTACGGAAGGCATAGAAACCGATGATAACGGGTATGTACTGGTGAAAGAACGTCCTTTCGGTATGACAAGCCGTAAAGGAGTATTTGCCGGAGGTGATGTGGTGCATCGTCCGCAAACGGTAGTGATGGCTATGAAAGCAGCAAAGAGCGTGGCAGTGGGTATCGCACAGTATGTCGATGCTGTAAAATTGCTGAGTGAATAACCTAATTATAAAATAAATACTAAAGTTTAAGGACTATGCCCTGATAACTCAGGAAAAAGCATTAATTTCGCGAATTCAAATGAAACTTTAGAATTTAGATACCAAAAAAACTTTACGATAATGATGGAACTTGATTTACTCACGGCTGTATCACCGATTGACGGTCGCTACAGAAGCAAAGCAGGAACTTTGGCTGCTTATTTTTCAGAATATGCGCTCATGAAGTATCGTGTGCGGGTGGAAATTGAATATTTCATCACTTTGTGTGAATTGCCTTTGCCGCAGCTGGCGTCATTTGATATGACTCGTTTTGAGTCTCTTCGTGATATCTACCGTAATTTCTCTGAAGGAGATGCTGCACGTATCAAGGAAATTGAAAGTGTGACAAATCACGATGTGAAAGCTGTTGAGTATTTCATCAAGGAACAGTTTGATAAACTGGGTGGACTGGAACCTTATAAAGAGTTCATTCACTTCGGACTGACTTCACAGGATATCAATAACACTTCAGTTCCTTTGTCTATCAAGGATGCGTTGGAAGAAGTCTATTATCCGCAGATTCAGAAACTGATTGACCAGTTGACTGCCTACGCAGAAGAATGGAAAAATATTCCGATGCTGGCAAAGACTCACGGGCAGCCTGCTTCTCCTACTCGTCTGGGCAAGGAAATCATGGTTTTTGCTTATCGTCTGAACCGTCAGCTGGCTGTATTGAAGGCTTGTCCGTTGACTGCGAAATTTGGTGGAGCAACCGGAAATTACAATGCACATCACGTGGCTTATCCGGATTTTGACTGGAAGGCTTTCGGTAATAAGTTCGTTGCTGAAAAATTAGGTTTGGAACGTGAAGAATATACTACACAGATTTCAAATTACGACGGACTGGGTGCCATCTTCGATGCAATGAAGCGTATCAATACCATCATGATTGACATGAACCGTGACTTCTGGCAGTATATTTCCATGGAGTATTTCAAGCAGAAAATCAAAGCGGGTGAGGTCGGCTCAAGTGCCATGCCGCATAAGGTGAACCCGATTGACTTTGAGAATGCAGAAGGTAACCTGGGAATGGCCAATGCAATATTGGAGCATCTTTCTTCCAAATTGCCGGTCTCTCGTTTGCAGCGTGACTTGACGGACTCTACAGTGTTGCGTAATATCGGTGTTCCTTTCGGACATACGGTGATTGCCATCCAGAGCTCACTGAAAGGTCTTGGAAAATTGCTGTTGAATGAACATAAAATCTATGAAGATCTCGATAATTGCTGGAGCGTAGTGGCTGAAGCTATTCAGACGATTTTGCGCCGTGAAGCTTATCCACATCCGTATGAAGCGTTGAAAGCGCTGACTCGTACGAACCAGGCTATTACAGAAGCTTCAATCAAAGATTTTATTGAAACACTGAACGTCAGCGAGGATATTAAAAAGGAATTGCGTGCGATTACTCCGCACAACTATACTGGAGTCTAACTTTAAAAAATAAATATCGCCCGAGAGGGTGTTGAGTATTAATATTAGCATTAAACAAAAAAATTATGGCAGAAAAAGAATTCAGACAAGATGGCGAAAACAGCCAGTCTGGCCGCGATGGTTACAAGTCTTACAACAGAGAAGGATATAACAAATATGGTAGAGGCGAGAAAAGCAACAGCTACGGTCGCCGTCCGTATAACAACAATAGAGAAGGGGGAGAAGGTTATCGTTCTTCTTATAATCCTCGCTTTAATAATGGAGAGGACCGTCCGCAGAGAGGTGGTTACGGTAATCGCCCGCAGCGTTCATACGGAAACCGCTCCTACAATAATGAAGGAGGAGAGCAGCGTTCTTCTTACAATCCTCGTTTCAACAACAATAATGGTGGACGTCCGCAGCGTGCATACACTCCTCGTTTCAACAACAACCAGGAAGGAGGAGAACAGCGTTCATATCGCCCGCGCTTTAATAATGCACAACAGGGTGGAGAACAGCGTCCGTATCGTCCTCGTTTTAACAACAATGGCGGACAGCAGGGTGGATATGGTCGTCCACAGGGAGGTTACCGTCCGCGTACTGCCGACTACAACCCGAATGCAAAATATAGTATGAAGAAGCAGATCGAGTACAAAGAACTGCTGACTGATCCGGATGAGCCGATTCGTTTGAACAAGCTCCTTGCGAATGCAGGTATCTGCTCTCGTCGTGAAGCGGATGAGTTTATCACTGCAGGAGTAGTATCTGTAAATGGTGAAATCGTAACGGAACTGGGTACAAAGGTGAAGCGTTCGGATGAGGTGAAGTTCCACGATCAGCCGGTAAATATTGAGCGTAAGGTATATGTACTGCTTAATAAACCGAAAGATTGCGTAACGACTTCGGATGACCCGCAGGAACGTAAGACGGTGATGGATTTCGTGAAAGGTGCTTGCAAGGAGCGTATCTATCCGGTAGGACGTCTGGACCGTAATACCACAGGTGTACTGCTGTTGACAAATGACGGTGACTTGGCATCGAAACTGACTCATCCTAAGTTCTTGAAGAAGAAAATTTATCATGTATACTGCGACAAGAATGTGACAAAGGCAGACTTGGATCAGATTGTACAGGGTATTACACTGGATGATGGTGAAATCCATGCTGATGCTATCAGCTACGCGTCGGATACAGACAAGTCGCAGGTGGGTATTGAAATTCACTCTGGAAAGAACCGTATCGTACGTCGTATTTTCGAATCGCTGGGCTATCGTGTGATTAAGCTGGACCGTGTGTACTTTGCGGGATTGACCAAGAAGGGATTGCGTCGCGGTGACTGGCGTTACCTCACAGAACAGGAAGTGGCCATGCTTCGTATGGGATCTTTTGAATAATGATAAATATAGCAGAACACAGGGATACACGGAAACGGAGCATCCCTGTGTTTTTAGATTAATTGATAAAACATAGAATCAAAATGGAAACAATTCGTAGAACAAAAATTGTTGACCTGCTGAAGCGTGAAGATTTTGGCGCGATGGTCAATGTGAAAGGTTGGGTGCGTACTCGCCGTGGTAGCAAACAGGTAAACTTTATTGCATTGAATGATGGTTCTACTATAAATAATGTGCAGATTGTAGTCGACTTAGCTAATTTTGATGAAGAGTTGCTGAAGTTGATTACAACGGGTGCATGTCTGAGCGTGAATGGAGAACTGGTAAAATCGGTAGGCTCCGGACAGGCAGCAGAAATTCAGGCACGTGAGATTGAAGTATTGGGTACTTGTGACAATACTTATCCATTGCAGAAAAAAGGACATTCAATGGAGTTCTTGCGTGAGATTGCTCACTTGCGTCCTCGTACGAATACGTTTGGTGCAGTGTTCCGTATCCGTCATAACATGGCTATTGCGATTCATAAGTTCTTCCATGAAAGAGGTTTCTTCTATTTCCACACTCCTCTGATTACAGCATCAGACTGTGAAGGTGCCGGACAGATGTTCCAGGTTACGACCATGAACCTCTATGATTTGAAGAAAGATGAAAACGGTTCTATTATTTATGATAATGACTTCTTCGGAAAGCAGGCAAGTCTGACAGTTTCCGGACAGTTGGAAGGTGAATTGGCTGCTACTGCTTTGGGAGCAATTTATACATTCGGACCGACATTCCGTGCGGAAAATTCAAATACACCGCGTCATTTGGCTGAGTTCTGGATGATTGAACCGGAAGTAGCTTTCAATGACATCAATGACAACATGGATTTGGCAGAAGAATTCATCAAATACTGTGTACAGTGGGCATTGGACAACTGTTATGACGATGTGAAGTTCTTGAACGATATGTTTGATAAGGGCTTGATTGAACGTCTGCAGGGGGTATTGAAGGAATCATTTGTACGTCTGCCTTATACAGAAGGTATCAAGATTCTGGAAGAAGCAGTAGCTAATGGACATAAGTTTGAATTCCCGGTTTACTGGGGCGTGGATTTGGCTTCAGAACACGAACGCTTCCTGGTGGAAGAGCACTTCAAACGTCCGGTTATCTTGACCGATTATCCGAAAGAAATCAAGGCGTTCTATATGAAACAGAACGAAGATGGCAAGACTGTACGTGCTATGGATGTGCTGTTCCCGAAGATTGGCGAAATTATCGGAGGTTCAGAGCGTGAAGCAGATTATGACAAACTGCTGACTCGTATTCAGGAACTGAATATCCCGATGAAGGATATGTGGTGGTATCTGGATACCCGTAAGTACGGTTCATGTCCTCATTCTGGATTCGGATTAGGCTTTGAACGTCTGCTGTTGTTTGTAACGGGCATGGCCAATATCCGCGACGTGATACCGTTCCCGCGTACACCGCGTAATGCTGAATTCTAAAAGAGAATTGTATACAGGAAAAAGTCATTCCATGTGGGATGACTTTTTTTGTGTGTTTGCGATAGAAAAATGTACATAAAATGCGTGATTCTCAAATTATTTTATAATTTTGTAGGTACCTGATAGGTAATTCTAATACTTTTAGTTATGAAAATACGTTATTTTTTTCTGGTAGCATTTCTAATGCTCTTAGCTGTCGGCAATTCGATAGCCCAGGCTGTGCAGGAGAAGACTCCCGTCAATTTGCAGGGAGTTTGGCAGATGTGTTTCTATCGTTCTAATTCTCCGGATATACCGGGTGAACTTAAGACAAGTAATTCCTTGAAGATTCTTTCTGACGACGGACGCTTTATCAATTTGTTGATGATGCAGACGGGAGCCGTTATTTTGGGATATGGAACTTATGAGATGAATAGTGAAGGAGTATATACGGAATGTGTGGAGAAAAATGTACATCTTCCTCAATTGAATGGAAAGAAAAATGAAATGCACTTTGATTTGAAAGAAAACGGTACGTTGATGTATGTGAAGTATTTCCTGGAGAGCGATGCCAACGGGAATAAGATTGATTCCTGGTGTCATGAAATCTGGAAGAAAGTAGAGATGTCACCGGTTTATCCGGGCGATGAGTTACGTTGACGGAAATGAGATAATAAACCGGGAAAAGGCCGTTGCGACAGGATGTCCGTAACGGCCTTTCCTTGTTTTATGGCATTAAAGTGTGATTCATAATCAATCGGTTATCCCGCGAAAAAAAGCTTAAAATCTTTGTCAGTTAAAAGAAAAACCGTACCTTTGCAAGCCGATTATTATCAACTAGTGATAAATTTTTAATTCTGAGTGCTTTATCCTTCTTTGTCCGGGAAGAATAGGGAGGTAGGAATTTGTTTTTTAGTAGTTAACATTTTAAAAAAGATTTAAGAGTGGATACTTTAAGTTACAAGACCATTTCTGCAAACAAGGAAACAGCAACTAAAGAATGGGTTGTTGTGGATGCTACCGATCAGGTTGTAGGCCGTCTCGGTGCGAAAGTTGCAAAGTTGTTGAGAGGTAAGTACAAACCTAACTTCACCCCTCACGTAGACTGCGGTGATAACGTAATTATCATCAATGCAGACAAAGTGAAATTTACAGGTAAGAAAATGACCGACAAGGTTTACCTGAGCTATACCGGCTATCCTGGTGGCCAGCGTGAGATTACTCCGGCTCGTCTGTTGGCGAAACCGAATGGCGCTGAAAAATTGATGAAAAGAGTAGTAAAAGGTATGCTTCCTAAGAATCGTCTGGGAGCTAAGTTGCTGGGTAACTTGTATGTTTACGAAGGAAGTGAACACAAACACGAAGCCCAGACCCCGAAAGTAATTGATATTAATTCACTTAAATAATAAAGAATGGAAGTAGTAAATGCATTAGGCAGACGTAAAAGCGCAGTAGCTCGCGTTTTCGTAAGCGAAGGTACAGGAAAGATTACTATTAACAAGAGAGACCTTGCACAGTACTTTCCATCAACTATTCTTCAGTATGTAGTTAAACAGCCGTTGAACAAATTGGAAGTGGCTGAAAAATATGATATCAAAGTTAACTTGTGCGGTGGTGGTTTCACTGGTCAGTCTCAGGCTTTGCGTCTGGCTATCGCTCGTGCACTGGTTAAAATCAATCCGGAAGATAAGAAGGCTCTTCGTTCTGAAGGTTTCATGACTCGCGATTCTCGTTCTGTTGAACGTAAGAAACCGGGACGTCCGAAAGCACGTCGTAGATTCCAGTTCAGTAAACGTTAACGAGGGGACAAGTTGGATAAGGGACAAGTTAGCAAGGTGGTTCACTCGGTGGGTCTGTCCTTGTTGCCTCGTCAACTGATACCTCGTCACCTAAAGAAGCGTTTAGTATCTAAACTGTCAGGATTCTTCCTGCAAGCTCTTGTCGGAAAGACTACCGGGCAGTTGGTTCAATAAACAAAAAAGAAAGTAAACGATTAAAATTAAAAACAATGTCAAGAGTAAATTTTGATACATTATTGGAGGCTGGTTGCCACTTCGGACACCTTAAAAGAAAGTGGAACCCTGCAATGGCTCCTTATATTTTCATGGAACGCAACGGTATTCATATCATCGATTTGAACAAAACTGTTGCTAAAGTTGAAGAAGCTGCTGAAGCTTTGAAACAAATCGCAAAATCAGGAAAGAAAATCCTGTTCGTTGCTACTAAGAAACAAGCTAAACAAGTTGTAGCTGAGAAAGCTGCTTCTGTAAATATGCCGTACGTAATCGAACGTTGGCCGGGTGGTATGTTGACTAACTTCCCGACAATCCGTAAGGCTGTGAAGAAAATGGCTACTATCGACAAATTGACAAATGATGGTACTTACTCAAACTTGTCAAAGAGAGAAGTTCTTCAGATTTCTCGTCAGCGTGCTAAGTTGGAAAAGAACTTGGGCTCTATCGCTGATTTGACTCGTCTGCCTTCTGCATTGTTCGTAGTAGACGTATTGAAAGAAAATATCGCAGTTCGTGAAGCTAACCGTCTGGGTATTCCTGTATTTGCTATCGTAGATACTAACTCAGATCCTTCAAACATCGATTTCGTAATTCCGGCAAACGATGATGCTACTAAATCAGTAGAAGTTATCTTGGATGCTTGCTGCACTGCAATGGCAGAAGGCTTGGAAGAAAGAAAAGCTGAAAAGGTAGATATGGAAGCTGCTGGTGAAAATGCACCGAAAGCTGCTAAGAAAAAAGCTACCAAAGCTCGCATGGATAAAGCTGAAGAAGATGCAATCAACGCATCTAAGGCTGCTGCGTTCATGAGCAAGGATGAAGAAGAAGCTTAATCAATAAAGTAAGTTGAGAATTGAAAATTGAAAATTGGGAAAACTGTATTCTCAATTCTCAATTCTCAATTCTCAACTTTGTTTTTAAGAACATTACTAACTCAAAATAAAAGATATTATTATGGCTGTAAGTATGGCTGATATCACCAAGCTTCGTAAAATGACTGGAGCTGGTATGATGGACTGTAAGAACGCTTTGGCAGAATCAGAAGGCGATTTCGACAAAGCAATGGAAATTATCCGTAAAAAAGGACAGGCTGTAGCTGCAAAACGTTCTGACCGTGAAACTTCAGAAGGTTGCGTGTTGGCAAAATCAACTGGTGACTACGCTGCAATGATTGCTTTGAAGTGTGAAACAGACTTCGTTGCAAAGAACGCAGATTTCGTAGCATTGACTCAGGCTATCCTGGATGCTGCTATCGCTAACAAGTGCCAGACTTTGGATGAAATCAAGGCTTTGCCTATGGGTAACGGTACTATTGCTGATGCAATTGTAGAACGTAGTGGTATCACTGGTGAAAAGACTGAATTGGATGGTTTCAATTTCGTATCAGGTGCTTGCACTGCTGTTTACAACCACATGAATAAGAATCAGCTTTGTACAATCGTTGCATTCAACAAAGAATGTGATGCTCAGGTAGCTCATGAAATCTGTATGCAGATTGCTGCCATGAACCCGATTGCAATTGATGAAGCTGGTGTTCCTGAATCTGTAAAACAGGAAGAAATCAATGTAGCTATTGAAAAGACTAAGGCTGAACAGGTACAGAAAGCTGTTGAAGCTGCTTTGAAGAAAGCTGGTATCAATCCTTCTCACGTAGATAGCGAAGAGCACATGGAAAGCAACATGGCTAAGGGATGGATTACTGCTGAAGATGTAGCTAAAGCTAAAGAAATCAAGGAAAAAGTAGCTGCAGAAAAAGCTGCTAACTTGCCTGAGGCTATGATTGAAAATATCGCAAAAGGCCGTCTGGGTAAATTCTTGAAAGAAGTTTGCTTGCTGAAACAGGAAAGCATCATGGATCCGAAGAAGACTGTTGCTGATGTATTGAAAGCTGCTGATCCGGAACTGGCTGTTGCAGACTTCAAACGTTTCACTTTGCGTGCTGAATAATTTATTAGGATGCAATATTCTTTCGGGCGTGCCATTTGGTACGCCCGATTTGTTTTACGGTTACTTGGTTCAAGTAGCCGTTTTTTATTGATTATTATCAAGAAAAGTAATCTTTCAAGCAGGATTATTTTGTATTTTTGCTGTCGGAAAACATAGAATGGAATTCTAACTTTTAAACAAAATAGATTATGGCAAAGAAAGCGCTTTTAATGATTCTGGACGGTTGGGGTTGTGGCGACCGTCAAAAAGATGATGTAATCTTCAATACTCCGACTCCTTACTGGGACAGTCTGTTGGCTAACTATCCTCATTCACAGCTGCAGGCCAGCGGTGAAAATGTAGGTTTGCCTGACGGCCAGATGGGTAACTCGGAAGTAGGTCACTTGAACATCGGTGCAGGCCGTATCGTATATCAGGATTTGGTGAAGATTAACCGTGCATGTGCCGACAACAGCATTATGCAGAACAAGGAAGTAGTAGCTGCTTTCTCATACGCAAAAGAACATGGAAAAAACATCCACTTCATGGGATTGACTTCCAATGGTGGTGTACACTCTTCTTTGGAACACTTGTTCAAATTGTGTGACATTGCAAAGGAATACGGACTGGAAAATACTTTCATCCACTGCTTCATGGACGGTCGTGATACAGACCCGAAGAGCGGTAAGGGATTCATTGAACAGCTGACTGCTCATTGCGAAAAATCAGCTGGAAAGATTGCTTCTATCGTAGGACGTTTCTATGCAATGGACCGTGACAAACGTTGGGCACGTGTGAAAGAAGCATACGATTTGCTGGTAAATGGTATAGGTAAGAAAGCTACCGACATGGTACAGGCTATGCAGGAATCATACGATGAAGGTGTAACAGACGAATTCATCAAACCGATTTCTAATGCAAACTTCGACGGTACTATCAAGGAAGGTGATGTAGTTATCTTCTTCAACTACCGTAACGACCGTGCAAAAGAATTGACTATCGTATTGACTCAGCAGGATATGCCGGAAGAAGGCATGAAGACCATCCCGGGATTGCAGTACTACTGTATGACTCCGTATGATGCTTCATTCAAAGGCGTACATATCTTGTTCGACAAGGAAAACGTACAGAATACATTGGGCGAATACCTTGCAAGCAATGGCAAGACTCAGCTGCACATCGCAGAAACTGAAAAATATGCCCATGTAACCTTCTTCTTCAACGGTGGACGTGAAACTCCGTATGACAACGAAGACCGTATCCTGGTTCCTTCACCGAAGGTAGCTACTTACGACTTGAAGCCGGAAATGAGCGCATACGAAGTAAAAGATAAACTGGTAGAAGCTATCGGTACACAGAAATATGACTTCATCGTAGTGAACTATGCAAACGGTGACATGGTAGGTCATACAGGTATCTATGAAGCAATTGAAAAGGCTGTAGTGGCTATCGACAACTGTGTGAAAGATACAGTAGAAGCTGCTAAGGCTAACGGTTATGAAGTTATCATCATTGCAGACCACGGAAATGCAGATCATGCATTGAATGAAGACGGTACACCGAACACAGCTCACTCTTTGAATCCGGTTCCGTTTGTATATGTAACTGAAAACAAAGACGCCAAAGTAGAAAATGGTGTATTGGCCGATGTTGCTCCTTCTATCCTGCACATTTTGGGTATGGCACAGCCGTCTGAAATGACAGGTCGCGACCTGATTAAATAAGAATCCACAGTGATTTAGAATATAGAGCCGGGGTTCGTTATCGGAAGATAATGGACTCCGGTTTTTTATGCACCATGTTAAATCGATTGTGTTTCAGATAGGGAGAACACAGGCGGTGCAGTCTTGGACAAAATAAAAAGCCGCAAAGTAAATAAAAGGAATTACTTTGCGGCTTTCTGTCAAAACAGAGTTTATTATGCTTTTACTCCGTTGTATTCATCAGATACAGTTAATTTTTTGCGGCCTTTAGCGCGACGTGCTGCCAATACTCGGCGACCGTTTGCGGTAGCCATTCTTTCACGGAAACCGTGTTTGTTTCTTCTCTTTCTGTTAGAGGGTTGGAATGTTCTTTTCATTTTCGTATATACTATTTTATGTTATTATTCCATGCGTTCGGGCTGCAAAATTAGTGACTTTTTTTTAATAATCAAAGTGCTAAATCATTTTTAGACAAATCTTTTTGCGTTTTTTCGCGATTTAGATTAATTTTGTACCGTATTCAGAGAATAAATCAAACTATTACATAATAATAAAGGATTTAAGTTATGATTAATGCTCAAGACATTAAAATCGGAACCGCTATCCGTATGGATGGCAAATTGTATTTCTGCATTGACTTCCTGCATGTAAAACCGGGTAAAGGAAACACTTTCATGCGTACAAAACTGAAAGATGTGGTAGACGGATATGTATTGGAACGTCGTTTCAACATCGGTGAAAAACTGGAAGATGTACGTGTAGAACGTCGTCCTTATCAGTTCTTGTACAAAGAAGGTGATGATTATATTTTCATGAACCAGGAAACTTTCGAACAGGTGCCTATCGCTCATGACCTGATTGAAGGTGTAGACTTCCTGAAAGAAGAAATGATTGTAGAAGTTGTTTCTGATGCTTCTACTGAAACTATCCTGTTCGCAGAATTGCCGGTAAAAGTTCAGCTGAAGGTTACTTACACTGAACCGGGTCTGAAAGGTGATACTGCTACTAACGCTACTAAGCCTGCTACTGTAGAAACTGGAGCTACAGTACGTGTTCCGTTGTTCATCAACCAGGATGAAACTATCGAAGTAGATACTCGCGACGGTTCTTACGTAGGTCGTGTAAAAGCTTAATGCTGACAGACACTGAATTTCAGATAAAAAAAGAAAGCCGTACTGGATGATTCCGGTGCGGCTTTCTTTTTGTCGTTTATCGATAATGTAAGTAGTCTATATCTACATATCCAGATTCACTTTTGTCGTTGAAGCAATAGATGCCGATGCGGTCTCCCCGATAGTTTCCCCATACCATTTGATACGGTTCTCCAAACTGAATGAAATTATCTCCGTCCAGGCTGTAATAATATTGTGATTTCCCATCCATTCCCCAACAAGTTTTGAACCAGACAAACGAAGTAGAAATTTCGTTTCCTTTTAGGATGTGGCCATTATTCCGATACTCGATAAAATACTGCGTTCCTTCTTTTACCACACCAAGAGCCGAATGATGAGAGGAAAAGTGGCAAATTCCATTTCTTTGTCCGTCGGCCATCTGTGAAATGTCCATTTTCACAATCACTTCGTTATCTTGTTTCCGGAATGTACGCTGTGTAAGCGTGTTTCCCGCTTTTAGGAGTTGATTACTTTCTATCGGGCGGAAAGCTTTCAGACGCATCCATCCGGGACGTTCTGTCAGAGAAAAGAAATCTTTTCGAGGCTGGTAGTTCCATTGCCATTGTGGACCTAGTATTTCGCTGTCAAAGTCATCACTTCTTAAAAGTGTCAGTTTCGGTGATGAGAAGGCTGGCATGGGAGCTTCCCATTGCATGGTGCCGATTTGCTGTGGCAGAACTTTTCCGATGAGCGGCCAGCCGTCTATCCATATAACGGGGAGCAGACTGACAATTCGCCCGCTCCAGTCGCCTGTACCGTGATGAGTCAGAAAATACCATTTCCCGTCTTTTCCTTGTATGATGCCTCCCTGATTGGGCTCCATGGCTTCTCTGCTGGCTAGTGCAAGCTGTTTTTCTTCTTTATAAGGTCCAAATAGCTTTTTGGAGCGCCTTGCCATCACGTATCGTCCTGTTCCCGGTTTGTGCTCACTGAAAACCAGATAATACCATTCTCCAACTTTTATCAGTTTATTGGCTTCCCTTCCGTTTCCTGAATGAATAAGCTTGGCCGATTTTCTGTTGATACTTTTTCCGTCTTTTGCCATGGGGAAGAGATAAGTCTTGTATCCGTCCGCGAAATGAGTCCCTACGAAACAAGCTTTCCCGTCTTCATCCCAGATGGCCGTGCAGTCATCCCAGCCTGCTTCCAGCAAGAGAGGGGTAAGTGGTTCCCAAGGTCCTTCGGGTTTGGAAGAGGAAGTCATAAAGTATCCTTCATCCGGTGTGCCGAAGAACAGGTAAAAGCGTCCATTATGGTAACGCAAGGTACCCGCCCATACTCCCCGTGCATAGCGGTCCATCTGGTCCCAGTTCAATTTGGTTCCTATTTGTGTCAGGTCACTGATAATATTCCCACAGAACTCCCAGTTTACGAGGTCTTTGGAGTGTAGCAGGGTCATACCTGGAGAAAATTGGAAAGTAGAAGAAATGGCATAGTAATCGTCTCCTACCTGAATGCAGTCTATGTCACTGTAATCAGCCGGAATGATGGGATTGCGATAGGTGCCATCATTTTGTTCTCCCCATTTTTCCCAGTTTCCCCATACGGGATTGGATTCATTAGAGGTGTTTTGAGCAGTAACGTCACCTAGAATACAAAAACCGGTTATCAGGCCGACATATAAAATCCGTTGTATCATAAAAGTTTAATTCCTTTTCCTCCTTTTAATGTAATGTTTTTTACCTTTCCGTTGAAGCAGACTTTCGTCTTTCCGCCTTTGCGTGACTGGATGTACAAGGATGTGACCTTACTGTTCTTCCATTCCATGTCGACGATGAATCCTCCACGGGCACAGATACCTTTCACGCTGCCGTCCTTCCATTCCTCCGGAAGAGCCGGAAGCAGAGTGATACTGTTCTCGGAAGATTGCATCAGCATTTCAATGACGCCGGCACAACCGCCAAAGTTACCGTCAATCTGGAAAGGCGAGTGTGCATCGAGCAGGTTGGGGTAGGTACCTCCTCCGCGTCGTGCATCCTTGCCTTTGTATCCGTCCGGACTGACATAACGCAGCAGGCGGCGGTAGATGTGGTATGCATTCTTGCTGTCTTGCAGGCGTGCATAAAGATTGACACGCCAGCCGGTGCTCCAGCCTGTAGTATTGTCACCTTTTATTTCTAGCGTGCGGGCACAAGCCTTTGCCAATTCCGGCGTTTCTTTTACAGACAGATGATGTCCCGGATACAAGCCGAACAGATGCGACTGATGACGGTGTTGCGGTTCCTGGTCTTCCCAGTCGTGGAACCATTCCTGCAGGTTTCCTTTCTTGCCAACCTGGTAAGGCTGCAGACGGGGAAGTGTTTTCTTTATCTGTTTCTGAAAGTCTTTGTCTGTACCCAGTGCTTCGGCGGCCTTGGCTGCATCTATCAGACATTCGCGTGTCATGGCCAGGTCGGAAGTACAGCCGTAGGAAGTAGCCCCGGCATAGCCGTCGGGAGTTAGGAACTTGTTTTCGGGCGATGTACCCGGTGAAGTAATCAGCTTGCCGTCTTTTTCTATCAGCCAGTTCAGGCAGAATTCGGCTGCACCTTTCAATACCGGATAATATTGCTGGAGAAATTCCTTGTCCTGTGTGAAGGTGTAGCGTTCCCAGATATGAGTAGACAGCCAGGCGCCTCCCATGGTCCAGCATGCCCACGACGGGTCGCCCACGTTCAATCCTACCGGACAGGTCATGGCCCAGATGTCCGTATTCTGTCCCAGACACCATCCTTTCTGTACGCCGTAATAAGCCTTGGCACTCTCTTCTCCCGTGTGTTGCAGGTTGGCGATGAAGTCCATCAGTGGGCGGTGCATTTCACTCAGATTGGCCGTTTCAGCTGCCCAGTAGTTCTCCTCCAGGTTGATGTTGCTGGTATAGTTGCAGCTCCAGGGCGGGAGCAGGCGTTCGTTCCACAGACCTTGCAGGTTGGCAGGTACTCCTGGTGTACGTGAACTGGAAATGAGCAGGTAGCGGCCATATTGAAAATACAATGCTTCCAGTTCCGGATTCCTTTGTGACTTGTCTGTATATTGCAATAGCTGTTCGTCGGTAGGCAGGGCTGCAATGGCCTGGTCTGTCTTACCGAGGTGAAGTTCTACGCGGTCGAAGAAAGATTTGTAGTCTGCCACGTGTGCATTCTCCAATTCCTCAAACGTTTTCTTTGCTGCCCGTTCCATGCGTCGTGTTACCAGGTTCCGGTAGTCGCGTCCTTCTTTCATGGGGTCCTTGTCGAAGCCGTTGAAGCTGGTGACGTTGGCTATCAGAATCAAGGCTTCTTTTCCGCCTTTCACCTTCAGTTCGCCCGATGGAAAGCTTTTGACCTCACTCTGAGGAGCTATGACCCGAATCAGTGTGCGGAAATGCGTTCCCCGTTCCGGATCATACAGATGCTTGTTGTTTACTTCGTCAAAATATACGGGATAGGAATGATAGGCGGCATACCCTTCGGCAGAAATTTCATTACCGTTGGCCGTAGTAGCGTGCGGCAGAAGCGAGTTGAACGAAAGAGTGGCTTGCAGCCCTTGTGCACTTTCCGTCTGCAGGCGCAGTACAATCACCGAGTCGGGGGCTGACGCAAAATAATCGCAGGCAAAATCTTTTCCGTTTCTCTGGTAAGCAGTCCGTGCCATGGCCCGGCTGATGTCCAGTGTCCGTTGATAGTGGCTTACCTTAGCCGGTTCGGCAGAATAAGTAATGGAAAGTTGGCCTAGCGGCTGATAGTTTTCGCTGTAGTGTCCCTGTACTTTCCGTTGGACACGGTCGGCTCCCCGGTAATCTTCCTTGTCAAGCAAGGCACGGATTTCTGGAATGGCCTTATAGGCATCGGGAGTTGTGACTTTCCGGTCGGGTTCTCCGGTCCATAGGGTGATGTCGTTCAGAGAGAGTACGTCCTTGTCGGTTCCTCCGTAAAGAATAGCTCCCATCGTACCGTTTCCGATGACGAGTGCTTCTTCAAAAAATTCAGCAGGACGATTGTAGTGCAGCACTAAATTTTCTTGTGCTGTAAGATAAGAGACAGGTAAGGAAAGGATACAAGTTGTGGCAACAATGCCTTTCCAGTTCCTTTTAAAGTTACTTTTCATAGTCTATGTGTTAATAAAGAAAATCAGTCGCAAGTTATCAAGAAATATCCGTACGGGCAAAATTAAGGCATGAAAAGTGAGGTGAAAAATACAAACAGAAAACGCCTTTGCGTTTTATCTCAAACGTAAGTGCATTTGAAATGAAACGCAAGGGCGTTTGCATTAAAACGTAAAGGCGTTTTGTGTGAAACTCTTTGGCGTTTTGAGCGGGATACAAAAGAGCTTTTAAATTCTTCCGAAACCTCATAAAAAAGCCTTTCCATCATCGCGATGAAAAGGCTTCTTTTTATTCTTTCCAGAAAAATAATCAATTATTTTTTCTTGTGGTTTGCATAACGGCTCATGAACTTGTCCACACGTCCTGCAGTATCCACCAGCTTAGACTTACCAGTGTAGAACGGGTGAGATGAGCTAGAGATTTCCAGCTTAACCAACGGATAAGTTTCTCCTTCGAATTCAATTGTGTCTTTAGTAGCACAAGTTGAACGAGACAGGAACATGTCGCCGTTTGACATGTCTTTAAATACTACCGGACGGTAGTTTTCAGGATGAATGCCTTTTTTCATTTTAGTATATACTTTTTATTGTTATTATTGACAAATAAATATGTGGTAACACTGGTAAAGTGTGTAATGGTCTATTTCGGGTTGCAAAGATACGCTATTTCTTTGAAACTAAAAAGAAATACCCGAAAAAAATATTCTGTCACTCAAAGGCTTTTATATAATAGGTAAATCAGTTTTTGTCATATCTACTTTGCATCCTTGCCGCATGTTATGGTAAATATTCCGCTTAAAATTGATTTGCCTCAAGAAAAGACAGAAAATCTCCGATTTAGTATATTGCTAATTCTTTTTATATTGTTACTTTTGCAGATGGAATTAATTACTAACAATTATAAAACTTACAAAAATGGTTAATTACAAAGAGTTAGGCTTGGTGAACACAAGAGATATGTTTGCCAGAGCAATCAAAGGTGGATATGCTATCCCTGCTTTCAACTTCAACAATATGGAACAGCTGCAGGCCATCGTGAAGGCTGCTGTAGAAACAAAATCTCCGGTTATCTTGCAGGTATCTAAAGGTGCTCGTAACTATGCTAACCAGACTTTGTTGCGTTACATGGCAGAAGGTGCTGTAGAATATGCAAAAGAATTGGGTTGCGCACATCCTGAAATCGTGCTTCACCTTGACCACGGAGATTCATTCGAATTGTGCAAATCTTGCATCGACATGGGATTCTCTTCAGTAATGATCGACGGTTCTCACTTGCCATACGAAGAAAACGTAGCTTTGACCAAGAAAGTGGTTGACTACGCTCATCAGTTCGATGTAACTGTAGAAGGTGAACTGGGTGTGCTGGCTGGTGTGGAAGATGAAGTTTCTGCAGAACACCACACTTATACTAACCCTGAAGAAGTAATCGACTTCGCTACCCGTACAGGCTGCGATTCACTGGCTATCTCAATCGGTACTTCTCACGGTGCTTACAAGTTCAAACCCGAACAGTGCCACGTTGATCCGGCTACAGGCCGTCTGGTTCCTCCTCCATTGGAATTTGCCGTACTGGATGCTGTAATGGAAAAACTGCCGGGATTCCCTATCGTTCTTCACGGTTCTTCTTCAGTTCCTCAGGAAGAAGTGGATACTATCAACAAGTTCGGTGGCAAGCTGGAAGCTGCTATCGGTATTCCTGAAGACCAGTTGCGCAAGGCTGCCAAGTCTGCAGTTTGCAAGATTAACATCGACTCAGACTCTCGTCTGGCCATGACAGCTGCCATCCGTAAGGTGTTCGCTGAAAAACCGGCTGAATTCGACCCGCGTAAATACCTGGGTCCGGCTCGTGACAACATGGAAAAACTTTACAAGCACAAAATCATCAACGTATTGGGTTCTGACAACAAGTTGGCTCAGTGCTAATTGCGCTTGATACTTATTACACCTGAATAAAATGAATGAAGGCTGCTTTCCTTTCGGAAGGCAGCCTTTTTTTGAGTTCTTACCAGAATTTGTTCTGAGAAGGGTTATATTCAAATCCTGCTTCTTTCAAACGGTTCAGAATATCTTCCTTGCTCACGTTCATGTCTGCACAAAGGGCATCGAGCGAAGGATAATAGTCTCTTAACTTCATGTTGATGAAGCTGAAAAGCATCATCGGGTCTTTAGGTAATTCCATATTGATAAATAATTTTCGATGTATTCTTTTTTCGGGGTGCAAAGTTACGACTTTTATTGCTTCATTAATCCTATTTAATTGATAATTTATTTGTTATCTTTGTCCCGTTATGTCAACTAAACGAATTATAGAAGATAAAGATTTCCACCGTATTGTGATTGCCACACGCCGGGGAGCAAGAAACATTACGATGCGTGTCAAGCCCGACGGCCTGTATCTCACGGTGCCGCCTTACAGCAAGACGGACAAAGTGCTTTCTACCCTGGAGCAGTTTCGTGCCGATTTACGGGAACGCTTTCGGCAGGTGGCGGTACGGCCAATCGATTTCAGTTTTCGGATTGAGGCCGACTGTTTTCGTTTGTCATTGTCTTCCAGTCACCTGAAATGTTTCACGGTGCGGCAGATGCCTTCGGGTGAGGTGACCGTGTTCTGTCCGGAACATACCGACTTTTCGGATGAAGCGGTTCAGAAACTGGTGCGTGGGGCTATTTTGCGTGCCATGAAAAAAGTGGCGGCTGAGTTTCTGCCACCCTTGCTGAGTGTGTGGGCAGAACGCTTCGGGTTGACTTACCGAAAAGTACGGATTACCGCTGCCCGTTCACGATGGGGAAGTTGTACTTCAGCTAAAACCATCAGTTTGTCCTGTTACCTGATGTTAGTTCCCTCTCACCTGATTGATTATGTTATTTTGCATGAGCTGGCTCACACACGTGAAATGAACCATGGCCCTCGTTTTTGGGAACTGCTTGACAGCATGACGGCAGGGCAGGCCTTACGTTTGCGGGGAGAACTTCGGAGGTTCCGGCCATCTTTTTAAAAAGAATTTCAAACATGTGTATAATGTACACTTTTTGATGTAATTTTGTACCGTAGAAGATAGGTAACAGGTAAAAAAGATTGTTTGCATGAAAAAAAGTTTACTGGCACTTGCCTCCGGTACACTCGGGTTAGGTATTGCTGAGTTTGTGATGATGGGAATACTGCCCAATGTGGCTCGTGATTTGAGTATCAGCATACCGGAAGCCGGACATTTTATTTCGGCGTATGCCATAGGAGTTTGTGTGGGAGCACCCTTGACGGTGTTTGTGGCTCGTACGCGTCCGTTGAAACAGATATTGTTAGGACTTGCTGCCATTTATGTGATTGGTAATTTGTGTGCGGCGCTTGCTCCGGAATATTGGACATTGCTGCTTATGCGGTTTGTGTCGGGACTGCCTCACGGAGCATTTTTCGGAGTCGGTTCTATTGTAGCCGAGAGGGTGGCCGATAAAGGGAAAACCTCGCAAGCTGTAGCCCTGATGATTGCCGGTATGACCATTGCCAATTTGTTTGGAGTGCCCTTGGGTACATTGTTGAGCAATCTGTTCTCCTGGCGGTTCCCCTTCCTGTTCAATGGATGCTGGGGAATGCTGGTATTCTTCCTCGTCTGGAAATGGATACCTGTTTTACCCGCCTTGCCGGATGTGGGCTGGAAAGGACAGTTCCGCTTTTTGCGCAAGTTAGCTCCGTGGCTGATTATCCTGACCACGATGTTTGGCAACGGGGGAGTATTTTGCTGGTTCAGCTACGTCACTCCGCAGATGCTGCATGAAGCGGGTTTCCAACCGGAAAGTCTGACATGGATTATGATGCTGGCCGGATTGGGGATGACTATCGGTAACCTGGTAGGAGGACGATGTGGCGATTTGTACGGACTGGCACCGGTGATTCAGTTTACGCAGGTATTTATGATGCTAGCTTTGCTGGGCACGTTTCTGTTTGCAGGAGTACCTTGGCTTTCCGTATTGCTGATGTTTATTTGTGCGGCAGCCTTGTTTGCGGTGTCTCCTCCTCAGCAATTGTTGTTGCTGCAGAACTCCAGAAGAAGCGAAATGATGGGAGCGGCTTGTGTGCAGATTGCTTTCAATTTGGGAAATGCGGTAGGAGCATATGCCGGAGGACTTCCGATTGATGCAGGATTAGGTTATCGCTATCCGGCACTGGTAGGAGTCTTTGTGGTGGCTTTAGGATGGGTCTGCGTTACCTGGTATATCCGGAGAGAACGCAGGCATTTTATAAATGAACCGATACGATTGTAACATAAATATGCTATGAGACTACTTTTGTTGACTTTATGTATTATTTTATTTGGGGGGAATACGCTACGCCTGGAAGCGAAGAAATATTTCTTCTCAAATTATAATTTCTGTCATATAACGGAGGAAGCCGGGTTGCCTAATAACTCGGTGACTGCCGTAATGAAAGATTCATTCGGATATATCTGGGTGGCCACTCAGGACGGGCTGGCGCGTTACGACGGCTATCGTTTCCTGAGTTATGGGGTGAAGGAACCTCTTTACCGCTTGAAAGGAAACTATGTCTACACATTGTGCGAGGATCGCCAGAAAAGGCTCTGGGTAGGTTCGGATGCCGGACTTGACCTGATTGACCTACAGACAGGTCTTTCTTTGCCCGCGTCTGATTTAGGAGCAGTATCGGAATTATCATCTTTGTTTAATTCGTTTGTCCGTTCGGTGGTACAGACTACCGATGGAAATATATGGGTAGTAACCGACAAGATGCTGTGGTGTCTGGAACTGGACTCTTCAGGAGTCGTGACGGCTTTTTATCGGATGCAAGCTGAAGCCGATGAGAGTGTATCGGCCATTGCGGAGATTGAAGGAGGACTTTGTGCCGGAGTAGGTAACTGTATTTACCGGATTGTGAAAGAAGGAGGAAATAAGTTGCGTAAACAGCAGCTTTCGGATGCCATTGTACCTTTTAGTGATGACTGGCGTATCTCTTGTCTGCAAGCCGACGGCGATTTCTTGTGGATAGGCAGTAATCGTGGACTTTTCCGCTATTACCGGCAAACCAAGACGATGAAGCGTTACCGTTACTCTTCGCATCGGGAAGGGATGCTCAGTCAGGCTTATATCACGGACATGAAGCTGACTTCCGACGGCAGTCTGGTGGTTTCCACTTTCAACGGTCTGAATGTATATGACCGTGAATCCGATACATTTTCTTTTATCCGTCGGGTGGAAGATTCCGAAGAACGAGGATTGAATTCCAATATCATAGTCTGTCTGTTTACCGACGGGCAGGACATCTGGGCCGGTACACAGGATGGAGGAGTCAATCTGTTGTACTTGTCGCGCAGGTTAGAGGTTGCCAGATTAGGGGATATTCCCTGGAAACTTTCGGCAGGGCGCACACCGCAAATCAGTGCTGTGACGGAAGATAAAAAGGGAAATTTGTGGATTGGTACGATTGAGGGAGGACTTTATCAGATGAACCCAGAAACGGAAGCAGTGCAGCATTACGCTTTCACCCCTCATAGCTCGACATCTATTCTTTCCAATAATGTGAATGGCATATTGATAGACAGTGATAATCATCTGTGGGTTTATACTTGGGGGGCTGGAATTAGTGAGCTGGATTTGAATAAACCTCATTCTGTCTTTCGTCAGCATTCCAATGGAGAAGTGCCAGGGCTGGAGGATGATTTTATTATGAGTGCGGTGGAAGATTCTGTCAACAGGGGTATTTGGTTTGGAACGACACATGGATTATTGTTTTATGATAAAAAGCAGGAGCTATTTAGCCGGGTGGATTTTGATTCCAGTGTGAGTGAGTTCGAATCAGTAGGTTCTTTGTGTGTAGATCGGAAAGGACGATTGTGGGTGGGTACTTCTGAGGGGGTATTTATTGTTGATCTGTTTTCTTTCGCCCGTTCGCGTCGGCATTTTAATTATATTTATTTACGCTATAAGTTGAATGATGAGAAATCTACGCAGGTAGAGCGAGTCAATGTGGTTTTTCAAGATCGTCGTGGCGAAATCTGGTTAGGAGGAAAAGCCACAGGACTTTATCATTTAATATCGGATAAAGCAAACCGTTTTCAGTTTAAGCATTATGGAAAAGAAGAAGGCTTTTATGAAAATACGGTTTATGGCTTATCCGAAGATGGAACAGGTAATTTATGGATTGCTACAGAGAATGGATTATTCCGTTTGCTGGTAGATAGTGATACTTTTGTCTTATACGGAAAGTCTGATGGTATTTTGGACAAAGATTATGATTCACATACATTGCATTTCTCATCACGTTATAAACGCTTGTATTGCGGGAAAGATCATGGATTGTGTGAAGTGATTTTGAAGAAAATACCAAAATCGGTCAAGGAACGTACAGTTGTTATTTCTTCTTGCCGTGTGAATGGTGAAAACTGGACTTATGAGACTTCGAAAAGGCTGTCTGATTTGGGGGAAGGGAATAAACTGGAACTTGCTTTGACCACTTTGGAGTATGGATACAACGAGGCGGTTCGGATTCGTTACAGAGAAAAACAGAATGGAGAGGAATGGGTGGAACTTCCTGCAGATAATCCGGTGATTGCTTTGCCTTCACTTCCGGGAGGACAATTCCAATTGGAAATACAAGCTACAGATCAGGAGGGAAGATGGCAAGATGACATATTGGATATAAATATTCAGGTACGTCCTTATTATTATAAGTCGTGGTGGTTCTGGTCGTTACTTTTGCTTGTTGCAGGATGTTTGTCCGTAGCCTTTTATCGTTATAAAGTACGGCAGTTAAAACATCGGCAGGTATTATTGAAACAATTAGTAGCCCAGCGCACACACGAACTGGAAATACAGAACCGTAGTCTGGAAGTAATGGCTCATCATGTAGAGGAAGTTGCAGAAGAAAAAATACGTTTTTTTACGCATATTACCCATGAGTTCCGTACACCGGTTACATTGATTCACGGACCTATTCAGCAGGCATTGGCACTGACTTCAGATAAGGAGGTAAAGGAGCAGCTTCACATAGCCGAACGTAATGTAGAAGATTTATTGTCATTGGTGAATGAATTAATGGATTTCCGTAAACTTGATATGGAAAAGGTGCAATTGAACATCCGGCCATTTAACTTGATTTCTATGGTTGAAGACTTATTGGCACCTTTTGTCTCCTTTGTGAAAGAACGTCATATTGTATTACGCACGTATTATCGTCTTCAGGGACTTTCTGTAAATGCTGACCCTAAATATCTTCATCGTGTGCTGACAAATCTATTGGCTAATGCTGTGAAATTTACGCCTGATGGGGGTGTTATAAGCCTTTATGTGGCCAGAGTAGTAGATTATGAGAGAAAGGTGCAGCTTTATCTGTCGGTATCGGATACTGGATGTGGAATTCCGGAAAAAGATTTACCTAAAATTTTTGATAGTTTTTTTCAAGCACAGAACACTGTGGCTTATCCTGTTTTCGGACAGACGGGCACAGGTATAGGACTGAATATTTGTAAGCGGATTATCACGCTTCATGGGGGAGTGATATCTGCTCGGAACAACCATTCTGGAGGTACCTCTTTTAGAATATTGCTACCGATGAAAGACATGCCGGTAAAGGAGCATGAAACTGTTGTAGAAAGGCATTTGGATGAAGAAAACATGTCATTGGTGAAACCAGCTTCATCGGCACATGAAACCCTACTGATAGTGGATGACAACTCTGATATGCGCCGTTATATCTGTTCTTTACTGAAACAAGAATATAAGCTTTTAGAGGCAGAAAATGGGAAAAAAGCTATAGACATAATAAAAAATGAGCATGTAGACTTGATTATTAGTGATTTGCTTATGCCTGAAATGGATGGGCTGGAACTATCGAAAAGAGTAAAGGCAAATTTAGAGACCAGTCACATTCCTTTTCTAATTCTTACGGCAGTGTGCTCGGAGGAGAATGAGAAAATCTGCTATTCAGTAGGGGTTGATGAATATTTGTGTAAACCTTTTGATGCAGAAGTTCTTAAATATCGTATTCGTAACATTCTGGCTTTGCGTCGTGGTTATCAGGAGAAACTTTCAAAACCTGCTGCTCTGGCATTGACAGATGTGAGTGATCTTGGATTGATAGAAGAGTCCAGAGATAAGGCCTTTATGGATCGGGCTATCGCCTTGATGAAAGAGCACTATGCAGAGTCTGAATATGGGCTGGATGCTTTTATTCGTGACATGGGATATAGTAAGACATTGGTTAACCAGAAGATGCAGAATCTGGCAGGAATTCCTATCGGACAGTTTATGAAGAACTTTAGGTTGGATATGGGCTATCAGTTGCTGAAACAGAAAAAAGGAGATACCAATGTGTCTGAAGTTGCTTATGCAGTAGGTTTCAATGACCCAAAGTATTTCACAAAATGTTTTAAGCAACGTTTTGGCTGCTTGCCAAGTTCTGTGGGGCATTCGTAGGGCAAAAAAGAGAGGCCATCTCAAACTTATGTTGAGACAGCCTCTTAAAAAAAGGAATTTAGAAATGTACCGTTTCACAACGGCATTTTTAAAAACACTTGGGGCTATTTTTGAATTACCCCAGCTGTATTTTCCAAGTGTATATTTTCTGCAGCATAATCAGGACGGGTATCTCCCCAATTGACTGTACATCCTTCCATTTGGATGTCGGATGCTGTGTGGAAGAAGAATCCATACGTTTTTCCTTTTAGAAAGCCTTCTCCGTCGCATGGACGCTTATCGTATACCCCACCTTCAAAAGTGGTCCGTTTGTGGAGATTTACTTCTACCTGGTCAAAATAAATTCGGTTGATTTTGTCTATCGTATCTCCACTGACAAATATTCCGTTTTCACTTGTACATTTGATATTGTGGAAATAAATACGGCTGACTTCTCCACAAGCACCTTTTACGGCTCCTTTCGGGAAACGCCATCCGGCATCTTTATGATTTCCTACTGCACGTGGGAAAGATGTGACGTAAATCGGTTCTGCTTTTCCCCACCATACATCAGAGAAGAAGCGGCAGTCTACAATCATATTTGAGAATATGACGTTGGTAACTGTACCTTCATCACGGTTTTGAATACCTATGCCCCGGTTGCTGTCTTTGATGATGCAATTAGTGAATAACACATTGTTGATTTTGTCCATGTTTTCCGAACCGATTTTTACGGCGCATGAACGTGAAGTCATGGTGCAGTTGGTCACTACCACGTCTTCACAGCTTCCATACTGTTCAAATTCACGTCGGTTCTTCAGACAGATACAGTCATCTCCTGATTTGATGAAGCAGTTGGAAATACGTACGTCTTTGGAGTGGTCTATATCAATTCCGTCACCATTACGTATTTTCAGGTCATTAAGAATGCTGATACCATCAATCATTACATTGTTGCAACCTATTAAGTGTACAGTCCAGTAAGCGCTGTTGCAGATGTTCACATCGCGTATGACAAGTTTTTCTATGTTGGTCAGTGTCAGAACATGTGGACGCGGGTCGAAATCGGTGACAGGTTTCAACTCATAAGAATCTTCCAGTTCCTTTCCCATGAATGCAACTCCGTTTCCGTCAATGCTTCCAGTTCCGGTGATTGATACATTTTTCAGGTCCTTTCCACTAATCCACATCATGCCTTCTCCTCGGTTGGCACCGAATGCACTTTCTGTATAGATGCTTTCGTCTGGATTTGCCAGCAAACGGGAGTTAGGGGCCAGTTGTAGCTCTACGTAAGAAGCTAACTTAAATGGTCCGCAAAGAAACGTATGCCCGGATGGAACAAGCACTGTTCCTCCGCCTGCTTCCGAACAAGTATTAATAGCTTTCTGAATGGCTGAGGCGTCATCGGTTTTTCCATCTCCCGTAGCACCATAGTCCATGATGTTGTAAACCCCTGTTTGAGGTGAATGGCATGCTCCGAATAAGAAGATGCTAAGTAGTGCAAAAAGAATGTGTCTTGTTTTCATTATGCAAATTTTTTACGTTTTTATTCTGCAACCTCAATTAAGGAAGGTGGACAATCTTCAGGAGTATTTCCCCATGTTTTGTTGGGAGTATTTCCCATTGTAAATACCATCTCACCTCCTGCTATAATATCTTTGTGCGAAATATAGTTCTTGGTATAAGCCTTCCCGTTTAAGGTTACTTTTTGTATGTAGATATTTTCTTCAGAGGCATTCTCTGCTTGAAGAATAAATGATTTTCCATTTTCCAGATGTAGTACAGCTTTAGGGAATGAAGGACTGGCCAATACATAGAAAGGTGAACCTGGACAAACTGGATAAAATCCTAAAGAAGCAAAAATATACCAGGCTGACATCTGTCCTGCATCGTCATTACCTGAAAGTCCTCCTGGAGCATTCAAATATTCAGTTTCCATGATATGGCGTACTGCCTGCTGGGTTTTCCAGGGCTCGCCGGCATAGTTGAACATGAAGGCCACCTGATGGCAGGGTTCATTCCCGTGCCAGTACCGGTGTTCGCTGAACATAGAGTCCAGTTTCTGCACGAAGTTATCGCGCCCTCCCATGCACTCCATCAATCCGTACGGGTCGTGTGGCACGTACCACGTATAGTGGCAGGGAGCTCCTTCCGTAATGAACTTGGTAAACTGGAACGCGTTCTGTTCTTTCAGGAAAGTGCCGTCGGCATGTCTTCCTTGTGCATATCCGGTCTGTGGGTCGATGACGTGTCGGTAATTCCGGGCGCGTGCGGACAGCACTTTATAGTCTTCTTCTTTCTGAAGCAGTCTGGCCACTTGTGCGAGGACAAAGTCGTCATACGCATATTCCAGTGTGCGCGACACCTGCTCTTTTACGTGGAATGCATCGGGTACGCCGTCTTCCAGCGGGATGTATCCGTATTTCAGGTACGACCGTAAGGCGCGCCGTCCCATTCCGTCCAGATAGTCTTTCTCATCTGCCGGTGATTCGAACGCGTTTTTCCGCATCGCCTCGTATGCCTTTCCAATGTCAAAATTGCGGATGTCTTTTATGCAGGCATCGCCTATGGCGGCAATGCAGTGGTCACCAATCATGGCAGCCGTATAGCTGTTCCAGCATGGGAAGATGGGCAGCCATCCGCCCTGTTCGTACTTGTGGACGAGTGACTGCATCATGTGACCGGCTTTGGTGGGATACAGCAGGTTAATCAGCGGATGCAAGGCACGGTAAGTGTCCCACATGCTGAAATCATCATAATACATTTCGTTTTGTGCCAGTTGGAGGATAGAATCCTTGCAGCTGAAAGCCGGGTATCTGCCGTCCACGTCATTGAATGTGCGCGGGAGGAAAGAAGCCCGGTAAAAAGCACCGTAGAATTTCTGTTTGGCTTCCAGGTCAGGAGTTTCCACTTTGACGGCAGACAAGTGTTTCTCCCAGATGGCGGTAAGTTTTTCCTGCGTCTGGTCGAAGTCCCATTGTGGGATTTCCTGTAGCAGGTTCTTTTCTGCTCCTTCTCTGTCGGTAAATGAAGAAGCGGCCTTGACTAAGACTTGTTCGTTGCTTTCTACGTGAAAGCCTATATAGATTCCGATATTCTTTTCGTTTCCAATGTGGGTTTCTCCGGGGAACACGCTGTCTGCACGGAAAGTGCCGAACTCACAAGGTTCCTTTTGATAGTCCACCATAAAGTGTCCGCTGTATCCGGCAGGTTCTCCCCAGCCCTGATAAATGCGGTGTACGGGATTGTATCCGTAGATACGCTTCCGAAGGGTATCAATTTCGATGTATCCTTCTCCTTCATCGCTGTTAGGATTGAAGATGAGATAGGCTTTTCCTGCCTTCTGGTAGGTAAAGCGGAATATGGCCGACCGCGAACGGCCTGTCATTTCAGCCTGAAGATGCTCTTCGGGCAAAGTAACTGAATAGTAGGAAGGGGTAGCCGTTTCCTGTTCATGTGCGAAACGTGTCCCTCTTTTTTCGGGTATGCAGCGTAATGAATCGAATAACGCTGACAATGTCATAGAACCGTAATCCTGGGTGCATCCTCCTGTAATCCAGTGCGAATTGCGGAAGCCTTGAAACAAGGAGTCACGGTAATAATAAGGTGCGATGCATTTTTGCTCGGTATCCTGTGTCTGTGGTGTCCAGAAGTTCATCCCGTTAGGCTCCAGTACGGCAGGCAGCGTCTGTCCGTATTCCTCCGTGTGCTTTCCAAACATGCCGGCAGTATGCGTGATGCTGGCGGCAGTGCCCATTCTTGTGTCAATGTATGGCAGAAGCCTCTCGGTGGTCTGACCGTGAGTGCATGAAATAACCAATGGGGTGATTGTTCCCAAAAACAGTGATTTGAATAATATGGCAAAATGCGTCTTCATGAATTTTCAAACTACGTGAAAGCGTCTTTTTGTTTCTGTAAAAATAAGGAATGAAATGGTATATTCTTTGTGGGATTAAGACTATTAAACTTGTATTTGGTAAATGTTGTAGTAAAATTGTCTTTTGCAAACCTAATGTTGGAATAGCTCAAATTATCGGTGAGGTATTTTCCTCACCGATAATTTATATAGAGTAATTATTCTCCGTATCCAGGATTCTGTTTCCAGTTGGTGTTTGCATTGAGTACGTCACGTGCCAACGGTAGCAGACGATATTGGGGATTAGCTGCATCCGGATTATAATCATACTTAAATCCCCAGTCACGCTCAAAGTCACCAAAACGAATTAGGTCGTTACGACGCCAGTGTTCGTCGAGGAATTCACGTCCACGTTCGTCCAAAATTTCCTGGAGATCCGGGTCATGATTCAATTCTGGAGCGTGTACATACGTGCGAATCTGGTTGAATAGACTTTGAGGTGTGTCGCCTAATGTAGCTGTACCGCCACGGACAATAGCTTCACATTTCATCAAGATAATGTCTGCATAACGGAAGATAGGTACGTCGTTGTCTTGATTACGACTGTATACGTTGTAATCGTTGATATCTGGGAAGAATTTGATGGAACGATAACCTTGTGTCCATCCGGTTAAAGTTGCGCCACAATTGAGGTCTGCATCTGGTGTTCGTATAATAACATTACCAGAATTGTCTGTATAACTGCCAGTTGCCAAAGAAATAGATTTGCTAAAAGTGACTAAATCTCCTTTATAAGTGTTTCGTACGTTAGTTGGCATACCTGTTGCATTATCATATTGGTATACATCGAAAGACTCCTCATCAATATTTTCCCCTGTATTTCCGGCAATTACTGTATTACGGTCATCTCCTGGCAGGCAGAATAATTCAACAAATTCAGGGGTTAGAGTCATGTTACCACCTACAGAATTGGTCATTTCAATACTATAGAAACCATTGTCGTTCTGTCCACGACGCCAGGTACGAAAACGGGCATAAGTCATACCTTGTGCGGTGACAGCATCATACGGCATGGCATAGATAAAGTCTTTGATTTGTGCACCGTTGGTGTACATGAACTTTTCTTTGTAACCGTCGTTTAAATTGAATAGTTGTGACTTGATGACGCGATCACAGGCTGCGATACAATCATTCAATTTTTCATTAGGCGTAGTAGAGGACCAACTGGAGCTGGTAACATCTTGTGTATACACGTTCCAATTGATATACAGTTTAGCCAATAGTGCATCAACCATCCAGCATGTTGGTGTGCCGTAGGTCGATTCAGATACTTCACTTGGACAGTTATCACGTACAGCAAGTAGTTCTGTTTCAATCCATTTAGCTACTTCTGCACGTGGAGAACGTTCGATGGCTGAATTGTTGTCTACCACTTTGTAGTCAATGATGGGGGTATCTCCCCAGTTGTCCATCAAAAGGAAGGTGTAGAAGGCACGAACGGCGCGGAGTGTGGCGGTGAGGCTTGCCTGGTCTTCACCTTCTCCTAAGTCCATCAGTAACTGGTTGCAATTTACAATACCAGCTTGAATATCGTTGTAAACCGCCAGCTGGCTGTTGCTGGCATCCGCATTGACCATGTGGAGAGAAATGTTGGACATATCACGTCCGTTTAGGTAATCTCCATCGAAACTGACTGCGGTATATTCGTCGGAGTTGCAAGATATGAGTTCGTCATAACGGCGTCCCAAAGCACCGCGGAAGGCGTAATAAGCATTGTTTATGCGCGCACTCAGTGCAATCTCAGAATCAGGATATTCAGTGTACTGAGACTTGATGTCTACGTCTAGGTCCGAACAACCGACAGTTGTAAGTGCCAGTAAGGCAGCAGAAATAAAATATCTTGTTTTCATATTTTTATGTCTCCATATTTTAGATTAGAAGTTTACATTTACACCTACCATGAATGTACGTGTACGCGGATACTGGGTATTACGCCAGTCCATACCAGGTGTCAGACCTCCCAGATAGACTTCCGGATCTAATCCCTTGTAGCCGGTAATGGTAAATACGTTATTGCAGGTGGCATAGATACGCAGGTTATTCACCCAATTGCCTAACTTTCCGAAATTGTATCCCAGTGTTAATGTAGCCAGGCGGAAATAAGAGCCATTTTCCAGATAGCGGTCAGAAGGACGCTGTGCATTGGAATCAGAGAATTTTTGTTCTGTGGCCACTTCGCTTAACACGTTTTTCCCGGCTGCTACCAACCCAACGTTATTATAGTAGTTTCGGGTTGCATTGTAGATCTGGTTTCCTGCTACACCTTGGAAGAAAGCAGTTAGTGTCCAGTTTTTCCATGTGAAATCATTGTTCCATCCGTAAGTCAATTTAGGTTGTGCGCTACCTGTTTTGCGGCGGTCTTCGTCTGTTGGGGCGTCGGTCGTTCCAATCAGTTTTCCATCGGCATCATAGTCGTTGAATACGGATACTCCGCTTTCATTGTAGCCAGCCCATTCGTAAGTATAGAACTGTCCGATAGGAGAACCTTCCATAATGCGTTGTACATTTTGACCTGAGAATCCGCCAACATCAGGGTCAGACATATCAATGTAAGGTACAGAATAGGATGCGTTGGTCAATTTCTCTACCACGTTTTTGTTATGTGACAGGTTAAGGGTTGTACTCCATGTGAAGTTATGGGTTTGCACAGGCACAGCATTGATGGTGATTTCGATACCCTTGTTGCTGATATCACCTACATTGGCTGTCATGGTACCATAAGGATAGCGGTTGGTAGAAACCGGATAATCATAAATTAAATCACTGGTACGTTTGTCGTAGTATTCGATGGTACCGCTCAGGCGGTTGTGAAGGAAACCGAAGTCGATACCGATGTTGAACATACTGGTACTTTCCCATTTCAAATCCGGATTAGCATTTCGGGTAGCTCCCAGCATTCTATAATTGGATGTGCTTCCATCTGGATTTACGTAGGTGAACCATCCTGTAGCACCATACAGGGGACGTGCGATAAAAGCGTCGAATCCCAAAGAGTTTCCGCTTACACCGTAGCCAACTCTTAATTTCAAGTCATCGAATACGTGTTGGTTTTTCATGAATTGTTCCTCTGTGATGCGCCATGCTGCAGATACAGATGGGAAAGTTGCCCAGCGATTGTTTTCACCGAAAGCAGAAGAACCGTCTCGACGAACAGTTGCTTGCAGTAAGTATCTGCTCTTATAGCTGTAATTAATACGTCCATAGAAGGAGATCATTCTCAGTGTAGAGAGGTTGTTACTGATGACGTCATTAATATCTATGTTATTGGCCATACCCAAGTTGTGGTAAGTTAAATCGTCATTATAGAAATTATAGACTCTCAGTCCGAAACCGTCGTTGTTGTCAGCTTGTTCCCATGAGTAACCCAGCATGATACCTACTTTATGTGCATCTGCAAAAGTATGGTTCCAATTCAGGTAAGTTTCCATCTGCTTGCGGATGTTTTCTGTAGTGCTACGGTCTGCCTGTCCGTGTTTCGAAATAACTGAAGGCAACTGGGTTTGTGTGGTATTGTAGATGTTGTAGATGTATTGTTGGTTTTGGTATGAAAGATTAAGATTCCAGTCCAGACCGTCGATGATATGCAGGGTGGCTTGCGCTGTACCTTGCAACAATTTTTCTTTTGTGTCATAACGGTCTTCGTTAATCATTGACAGCGGGTTATAGTTCTGTGAAATATTCAGGTTACGATACCATGTACCATCTTCATTCTTTACAGGAACCAAAGGGTTGTAGTAGTACATTGCATCCAATACGCTACGACCTTGGATGTCGGTTGGTCCTGTAGAACTATTACGGATGCTGGCATTTAGACTGAGGGCTAATTCTAAACGGTTATTTAGAGCTTTGGTTTGTACGAAGGTACGTGCATTCAAACGATCCATATTAGTGCCTCTTACCACACCTTCACGGTCTTGGAAGTTAAGTGAAGCACTATAGTTTGTTTTTTCATTGCCGCCGTTAATAGATACGTTATGATTATGGCTGAAACCAGTACGTAACACTTCATCTTGCCAATTGGTGTTAGCCGGATTATCTACATTGTAGTAATCATTCAGCTGGGTAATGTTATTTGTTTTGGCATAGCTTAGTAACTCATCTGCCGTCATCATATCTAAGGTTTTTAAGGTACGATCCCATGCTACGTAACCGCTGTAGCTTACACTCGTACGTCCATCTTTCTTTCCTTTTTTCGTAGTGATGATAATCACACCATTGGCAGCTTTAGAACCATAGATGGCTGTAGCAGAAGCATCGCGCAAGACATCGATGCTTTCAATGTCTTCTGGAGCTACCAGAGAGATACTTACTCCCGGTACCCCGTCTACTACGTAGTAAGGTTCCATAGCCTCACCGGTACGCAGTGAAGAAGCACCACGCAAAGAGATGGAAGCCGAACCGTTCGGGTCGCTGGTATTGGCGATAGTCAGCCCAGGAACTTTACCTTGAAGCATCTGAGCCGGAGTTGTAATAACACCGACATTCATATCTTCTGCTTTTACAGTAGTAATAGAACTGGTTACATCTTTACGTTGCATGCTACCATAACCAATAACAACCACCTCGTCTAAAGTTTCTGTATCTTCTTTCAAGGTTATATTCATTCTATTACCTCTCACTACATTTTCTTGTGAAAGAAAACCGATATAAGAGAATACAAGTGTTTTACCTTTCTCTACTCGAAGAGAAAAATTACCATCCATATCAGTCACGGTTCCGTTGGTAGTTCCTTTTTCAACTACGTTTACTCCAATCAAAGGATCACCGGATGTACTTTTTACATGTCCTGTAACTGTGAGCTGCGCAAATGCCCATGAGACATTCATCAGAAAAAGAGCCATAAACAAAGCGAATGGCCTTAGTCTTGCATTTTTCAATTGTACTTTACACATAAACTTAGATTTTTAAAAGGTTAGTTTTTATCAAATCTTGATATAGATTTTTTTACGATGAAGGATGTAGCCGGTTAATCCCATTACTGAGCAGAATAGCAATGAATAGATAAGAGAGGCCAGATATTCATCTGGAACAGCAATGGTGATTGTTTGATAGATAGCGTCTTTTATTTCCCATTGAGAGAATATGATTGCCACAACCTCACTGAGCACGTAAAGGAACAAAGGATTCATTCCGAAAACCAGGAAGAAGGTCCATCCTTTATTGATGTTCTTTACGTCTATTACATACATAAGCAATGCCAATAGCAGAGAGCCCCAGCCACATGTGACTAAAACGAAGGTGGTAGACCATATCCGTTTGTTAATCGGCATCCAAATGGAAAGTACATAGCCGATGACTAGCATCATTACAGCTGCTGTAATGAGCTTGACAATCCGTTTGTTTACAGATATCTTTTCCAGCAACAATCTGCCACACATAAATCCGATGAGCGTGTGGGCTACGGCAGATAATGTGCCGGCAAGGCCTTCCGGATCAATCGGACTCTTTTTGTAAAGATGGGCTTCTCCAAATACGTTTCTGTCAATGACCGCAAGCAGATTGGTGTCATCACAGGCATAGCCATTTCCTGTCAGAAGTAAGATGGAATAAGCAAGAAGTAATCCACCGCAAATCCATGGGAGATACTTATGATTGATATAAATGACCATAAGCGATACGATGCCGTAGCATAGGCCAATTCGTTGTAATACACCAGGAATGCGTAGCGTGTCGATGGGGAAGAAGTCTCCATTGCACGCATATCCGAACCAGTCAATCGCTAATCCGATTAGAATGATAAGGAATGTACGTCGAACAATCTTTTTGACCACTTCCGAGGTAGGTTCGAAGTTAAATTTCCGAAGAGAAATGTAGGTGGAGATACCGACCATAAACAGAAAGAACGGGAAAACCAGGTCGCACGGAGTGAGTCCGTTCCATACAGAATGACGCAACGGTGCGTACGAAACGGGGCCTCCGGCATTATTTACCAGAATCATGCCGCATACCGTGATTCCGCGTAAGATGTCTAATGACAACAATCGTTTCATGGTGCTTTTCTGAGTAATGGTTGTTTTAATTATTTATTCGGAAACACTTCATTAAATACTTCTTTTGCTACGCTGACACAGTCACCTTCCGGTTGCGATGCGTACGGATTGTGAGCAAGTGTCCAAGGTTCTTCCATGGCATAGTAGTCCAGTTCCACCATCGGTTTGCCATCAAGCACATCCTGGAGTGCCTGCCAGTAGGCTGCCCAGCGTTTGTAGTAGAAATCTTTCAGAAGACCGTTCCATTCTTTGTGAGCATAGTCGCGAAGTCCTCCGTCGTTGGCACATACGCGGTTTCCCCATGTGGTAATCTGTACGCGGGCATTCCATTCATACAAATCTTTTTCCTCTGGAGTAGTTCCCAGGTTACGGGCCTGTTCAATCCAGCGTCCTACGCGGAATTCACTTCTGGTGCCTAACAGACGGTTTTGTGCCAGCAAGATATTCAGAAACTCTTGTGAGTGAGCTGCAAAGCTCTTTTTGTCGAAACTCTTGAAGTCGGCAATGGTCTGGTTGTAGACGATACGTCCTCTGTCGGAGAGTGACTGACGGACGATGTCTACCAGGTCATATTCAAAGTTGTTGTTGCCTTTGTATTTGTCGGCTACTTCCAGCATCAGGCGGGCTGCCGCTTCCGTGCTGGTCGGGTCATAATAGTTCTGCATCTTAGACCAGCTGGATGCCTGGAAGTTATTCAGTCCGGGACGGCCGCAGAAAATGGATTCGTGAGGGCCTTGCTGGTTATTGCCAAACGGGCAGTTGTAGATGCCGTCGGCAAGAATGCTCCATGCCTGTGTAATTTTTTCATCCCGTACACCGTAGCGTGCGAAGAGATAGTCTTTTAACCATTCTTCCTTGGTGAACTTTTCCGGACGCCAGGGAAGTTCGCACATCAGTTCGAACATCACCGGATTGTTTTCGCTACCTTCCATGGTCAGACCGATGCCTTTCAGATGGGCGGCTAATGGATTGTTCTTGGTAAGGTAGAAATTGTTCAGCAACTGGTCCATACGTCCGTGCAGACCCACGTTGCCTCCGAAGTTTTCTATCATACAGAACAGCCAGTCGTGTTGCTCATAACCCTTTTCACGTTTCCAGATAGAAGGAATACCCCACATCGGACGGCATTCGCTGAACAAGTCCAGAATCAGGATATCCCCGTTGTTCAGGTTCTTGATCATCTCCGGGCGCGGGTTTTCCGTCCATCCCTGAATCACCCATGTAGCCTTCGGATTGACATCTTTCATTGCTTTAAGTACAGCCTTTCCGGCTGCATCAAAATCTACACTTCCCGCATCTTCAAGTTCGTGGAACGGATCCATAGAGTAATAGTTGGCTTTGCCGAACAGTTTTTCCAGTTCCTTGTAATATAAAGAAGCAATTTCATTGAAGCGTGAGTCAGTTGGAAGCAGGAAAGCCGGACGGGTAAATCCGTTCCACAATGCGGGTTCGGTTACGTTTAGTCCCAGTTTCTTATTGGCATCATGAGGTACCATACCGGAATAGCCCGGAAATACCGGTTCGATGCCGTATTCGCGCATACGCTTCAGAATCTTCTTCTGCAGTACTTCCTGCTGTGTGTACCAGCTGTCAGGATTGGGACCGCCCCATCCTTCCAGGTTGTTCATGGCCCACCATGCCAAGAAAGCAGGTCCTGCAATGAATTTATTGATTTCTTCTTTCGTATACCCTAATTTTTCGAGCATGTTTTTCCACACGCATTCCTGACCGACTACTGCCAGTGGCAAGTTGATTCCGTGCAGTGCCATCCAGTCGATTTCCTTTTCCCAGCGTTTCCAGTCCCAGAAAGCCATGGTATAGGAATAAGTGCAATAGTTGAAATCGTAGCGTAAGGAGAGGTTGGTTTCCTTGCGTACCGGAGTAGAAACTTTCGGCAAGCTTTCCGGCAGTTCGGCAGTCATGCCGTTCCATGAAAGATGAATGCCTGCGTAATATTTCAGGTACCAGTTCAAGCCGGTAGCAATGTTTACGTAGTTGTTTCCCCGAATGACTACTTTGTCACCTTTCTGGTCGAGTTCAAAAAAATCGGATGGTCCTTTTTTTACTTGTATGATGAATTTCTTGGAAGCTCCCGGATCAATTCTTTCCAAGAGTCCGTTTACAGGATTACTCCATAATTGAGTAAAAGGAATGCAAAGACATGCTAATACGATCAGTAGAAATTGCTTGGTTTTCATAATAATTGTTTTTAGGTGTTGCAAAAATCATATTTTATTAGGATTCAGAGGGGGAAAATAGTGAAGAAAAGGGGGAAAATAGTACATTGTAGGATTTACACCTTTAAATTGACCTATGTCAAGACACTCTACGGGCTAAATGTTGTAATTTTGTCACGTTTTTTAGAGAGTTAGTACGTGGAACAGGCAATTCAACAAACAGGTATTCGGAAAGGCTTGACGAAGCTCGTGATTCCTATCTTTATCGAGACCTTATTGATTATGATGTTAGGTGCTGTCGACACCGTTATGCTGAGTCAGTATTCCGATGAAAGTGTGGCGGCAGTAGGGGTGGTGAACCAGATTGTGATGTTTGCTTTCCTTATTTTCGAGGTAATCAATATCGGAACTTCTGTGCTGTGTTCGCAGTACTTGGGAGCAGGAATGAGGAACAAGATGGTGCAGGTGGTCGGTGTGTCTTTGTTGCTGAACCTGGTCGTAGGACTGGTGGTCAGTGCCATTCTGCACTATGGAGCAACTACATTATTGGGATGGATGGGACTCCGTCCGGAACTGCTGAAATATGGTATCGGATACATGGAGATTGTAGGTGCGTTTGCTTTCTTCCAGGCTATTTCGCTGACTATTTCTGCGTCCTTGCGTAGTGCCAATAAAGCCATTTACCCCATGCTGGTCACGGTGCTGGTCAACGTGATGAACATTATCGGAAACTATTCCCTGATTTTCGGAAAGTTCGGCCTGCCTGCCATGGGAGCAGAAGGAGCAGCCATATCTACCTCTATAGCCCGTGGGGTGAGCATGATTGTCTTGTTTGTCATTCTCTTCAGAAAACATATTCCGTCTTTCCCGATGGCTCTGTTCCGTCCTTTCCCTTGGATAGAACTGAAAAACCTGTTGAAGGTGGGAGTCCCTTCTGCCGGGGAGAATATGTCGTACAGTTTTTCGCAGGTGGTCATCACCTATTTAATCAATATCTTAGGAAATGATTCGCTGGCCACACGAACCTATACGGTGAATACCACCATGTTTGTCTATCTTTTTGCCATCGCCATGGCACAAGGAGGAGCCATCAGCATCGGCCATTTGGTGGGGCAGAAGCGGATACGTGCGGCCTACCTGTTGGGAAAGTACGTCATGCGTTTGTCCATTCTGGTATCGCTGGGACTTTCGTGCATCTGGGCCATATTCGGTCATACAATCTTCAGTATGCTGACGGACAACGAGAATATTATCCGGTTGGGAGTGACCATTCTCATTGTCGATGTCATCGTAGAGATAGGGCGTGCCGTAAATATCTATGCCACGAATGCCCTCCGTTCGGCAGGTGACGTGAATTTCCCGTTCTATGTCGGTCTGATTGTGCAGTGGACGGTCTCTGTCGGACTCAGCTATCTGTTCGGTATTCATCTGGGCTGGGGACTGGTCGGCATGTGGTGTGCCTTCCTGCTCGACGAGAATATCCGTGCCTTTATCTTTGTGAAACGGTGGAACAGCCTGAAATGGGCGAAAAAAGGTTTTGTGAAGTAAAAGCTACATGTCCGATTGAATCAGGCAGAAATAGAACAGGATGATGCAGATGATGTCGATGGTAAGTGCGATGACCGACCAGCGCAGAAACTGCTTGTTCTTCTTGACGGCTCCGTAGATGATTCCTAAAATGGCGGACAGGAATACACCGGCTACGATGCCAAACAAACCCTGTATGGCCACTCCCAGTAATACAAGGATTCCCATGGTGATAAGAATGTTGTTTTTCATGTCGGTTCAGGTTTTGTAATGAAAAAGGGAGCACGAAGCTCCCCGTATGATGTTTTTATAAGCTGGCCTTGATGGCGTGGATAACGGCCGAGGTAAATCCGTCGTGCTCCAGCGAGTTGATACCCTTGATGGTAATTCCTCCCGGAGTAGTCACTTTCTCGATTTCTGTGGCCGGATGTGCATTTTCATTGTTCAGCAAAAGTTTGGCTGCCCCTTCCAGTGTTTGTGCCAGCATGGTCTGTGCATCGTGTGGCTTGATACCCAGTTCTACTCCTGCCTGCATGGCAGCCTGTACGTATTTCAGTACGTAGGCAATGCCACAGGAAGTCAGTGAGGTGGCAGCTGCAAATTGTTTTTCCTCAATCAGCATGGAACGTCCCATCTCGTTAAAGAGTGCAGTCAGGGAAGTGATTTGTTCTTCCGAAGCATTGCGTGCGGCAATCAGTGTCATGCTGGCTCCTTCTGAAATGGCCGTGTTAGGAATGACGCGGAACATTGGCATTTCCGGGTCTACAAAATGTGCCAGGTCTTCAAAAGTCAGTCCTGCGGCCACCGATACCAGAATCTGTGGCCCTCTTAATCTCAGCGGCTTCAGCACTTCTTCCACTTTCCACGGCTTGACGGCAATAATGATAATGTCCGCATCTTCTGCCGCTTCTTTATTGGAATGCGTTACGTGAATGGCAGGAAATTCCACTTTCAGTGCGTCCAGTTTGCCGGCACTGGGGTTGGATACCGAAATTTCTTGTGCCTGAATATAATGTCCGTTGGCCAGTCCACGGGCAATGGCACCTCCCATGTTTCCAGCTCCGATGATTGCTACTTTCATATCTTTCAAGTTTGAGTTCTTTATTCGCAAAGTTATAATTAAAAATGAGAGTTGGGCTATATAATGGAATTTATTTTGGTATTCAATTTACAGAAATTGATAAGTTTTGTTGCTATAAAAAGAATGTGCTGATTTACAGTTCCTTTATCGTTGCCAGTACTTCCTTGCCAGTACTCCAGTACTGACGGGGAAGTACTGAAGTCCTACTATGGAAGTACTGGAGTACTTTCAAGAAAGTACTGAGGTTTGGAGGATGATTTGGAAAAACTTGGATAAGAAAGTATCAACAACAATGGAAGTAGATGTGCTATCTTTGTGAAAAAGAAAATGGTATTATGAAAAACGTGCAATTTTAATTTTCTGTTTTGAGAACGCTCTTTCTTATATCATTTTTGTAGAAATAACGACTTAAAAAATAGAGTAAGATGAAAAAATGGATTGTAAGTGCCTGTCTGCTGATGGTGCAGGCTGGAGCATGGGGCAAGATTACATTGCCCGACATTGTGAGTGACAATATGGTATTGCAACAGCAGGCTGAAGCTTGTCTGTGGGGAAAGGCAAAAGCGAATGCCGAAGTGATTATCCGTCCGTCGTGGAACCGGGAAGTGTATAAAGTAACCGCCGATGCGGAAGGAAAATGGGTGGCTAAAATTCAGACTCCCACAGCCAGTTATCAGGCTTATACGATTTCCATTTCCGACGGAGAGGAAGCGAAACTGAACAATGTGCTGGTAGGCGAAGTCTGGTTCTGTTCAGGGCAGTCGAATATGGAGATGCCTCTCCGAGGATTCGTAAACTGTCCGATAGCAGGGGCTAATGAAACCATTGCTACTTCATCGAAATGGAAAGGTATTCGTGTGGCTACCGTGGAGAAAAACGGTCAGGTAAAACCAGTGGATGCGTGTAAAGGGAGCTGGAAGGTGAGTAATCCGGAAAATGCAACGGCTTTCAGTGCGACGGCTTTTCATTTTGCCATGATGATGAATCAGGTACTGGATATTCCAATAGGAATCATCAACTGTAGTTGGGGTGGTTCTATGGTGGAAGGATGGCTGCCTCGTGAAATCGTGTCCCAGTATCCAGATATTGACTTGAAGAAAGACATTCGCAAGGAGGACGGACACGACTGGTGGCATTACCTGAGTCCGACATTGATGTATAACGGCATGTTGAAGCCATTACAGAACTATACCATCAAAGGTTTTTTGTGGTATCAGGGAGAATCGAACGTAGGAAAACACAAAACGTATGCTGAACGCCTGAAGACAATGGTGGAGCTTTGGCGTAAGGAATGGGGGCTGGGTGAATTGCCTTTCTATTATGTGGAGATTGCGCCGTTTAACTCTACGGAAACTACCGGGTGTGCATACCTTCGTGAAGCACAGTTCAAGGCGCAGTCTATCATTTCGAACAGTGGTATGATTTCGACTAACGACTTGGTAGAACCTTATGAAATCAAGAATGTGCATCCCAAGAATAAAACAGACGTAGGAAAGCGCCTTGCTTATATGGCTTTGAGTAAGACTTACCATGTGCCGGGTATAGAGGCATGCGGACCTGTTTATAAGTCGATGGAAGTGAAGGACGGTGCAGCTATTTTATCTTTTGACCATGCAGAAGAAGGGTTTAACCGTCTGTCGGGCATGGAAGGTTTTGAAGTAGCTGGAAACGATAAGGTATTCTATCCGGCAAAGGCAGAAGTTTTCAATAATTCGCAGATAAAGGTAACTTGTGACAAGGTGGCGCAGCCTGTTGCCGTACGCTATTGTTTCCGTGACTTTCAGCCGGGTAATGTGGCTAACTTGCGTGAATTGCCCTTGTATCCGTTCCGTACGGATAATTGGGAATAAGCGGATTCTTCTCATATAATAAAGCCGGACTTGCCACCCACATGGCAAGCCCGGCCTATTATTTTGTGTATGTATGGTGCGATTTATTTTACTTCTTCCAGATACAATACCCGACTGGCATAATCATTTAATTTATGATAGTCTACCTGATGAGTATAAGGAATTTCCAATCCGTTTTCCATCAGGAATGCTCCGCTATAAACTTTCCCTTCAAAGGGCAACGGCTGATTGTCAATCCGGTTCAACTCTGTGATACGGTAAGTCTTATCGGGATGAAGTCCGGCCATTGTTACACGCGGTAAGTGCTGATTGACAAAGTGTTCAGTCTTCCACCAGTAGAATACAGCCTTGTCTTTCTCCGGACTGGTATACATTAAGGAGGCTACTCCCAGGTGGTCGTATGGAGAAACAAGGCGATAAATATCTCCTAACTGAACTACCGGACGGATTTTCTTGTAATCGGCTATTGCTTTGCGGCACAGCTCTTTTTCTTCATCGGTCATGTTTTTAGGCTGGATTTCCATTCCTAATCGTCCGCTCATAGCCACATCGATGCGGTATTTAAGTGGAACGGTGCGGAAGGTCTGGTGGTTGGGAGCCGCACTGATGTGCGAAGCCATGGCAATGGCAGGGAAGAAGTAAGATGTTCCCCATTGCATGTAGATGCGTTGCAGTGCATCCGTGTTGTCGCTCACCCAAAATTCGTCAAAGTAAGGAAGATAGCCATAGTTGGCACGACCGCCTCCGCTGGCACAAGCTTGAATCACTAAGTCCGGATATTTGGCACGGATACGCTGGCATACACTTTCGAATCCTTTGTGATATTCTATGTACATGTGACTTTGTTTGTCAGCTGTCAGGTAGTTGGAGCCGTGATTCATAATAGCCATGTTGGCATCCCATTTAATGTAAGCGATGTCGGGGTACTGTGTCATCAAGTCGTCAACAACCTTGAAAACGAAATCCTGTACCTCCGGATTTGCCAAATCGAGTACTACCTGAGTACCTCCACGTCCAAGCACCGGATCACGCTGAGGAGCTTTCAGTATCCATTCAGGATGTTTTTCATATAATTCGCTGATAGTGTTTGCCATTTCCGGTTCTATCCAGATGCCAAACTTGATGCCGTGCTTCTTTGCATCCCTTATCAATCCTTCAATACCTTCTGGAAGTTTGTTTTTGTCTGTTACCCAATCACCCAGCGAAGAGCTGTCGTTCTTACGTGGATATTTGTCACCAAACCATCCGTCGTCCATCACGAAAAGCTCGCCTCCCATTGAAGCAATGTCGCTCATCATCTGGTCCATTCCTTTCTGGTTGATGTCGAAATACACACCTTCCCAGCTGTTCAATAAAATATCACGGACCACATTGCCATGAGCCAGTTTGTAAGTACGTCCCCATTTGTGGAAATTACGGCTTGCGCCGCTCAGCCCTTTATCGCTGTAAGTCAGGGCTACGGCAGGTGTGCGGAATACTTCTTTTTTAGAAAGCATGTATGAAGAGTTTTCTTCATTGATGCCGGCATAGAACTGATGATAATCGCTGTCGTCAGTATCAATTTTCAGTTTATAGTTGCCTGTGTAGCAAAGGGCGGCTCCAATGACTCTTCCTGTATTTTCCTGTGGTTTTCCATCGAGTGAGAACATCACTTCTGCATGTGAGGTATGTGAATTGCGTACACCATCTTTATTTTTAATCACGGTCATTCCCGGCTGTAGCGGTTCTTGTGTCAGTTGTCCTTCGTTTGCCCATGAACCAGACAGGTGTGAAAGCCATACATTTCCTCTGCGAATGGGTAAGTAGGCAGAAGAGAACTGGCTCAGATATACCGGCTTCTTTTCTGTGTGGCTTATCTCAGTCCAAGTTTCTATCATGTCTACATCCTGATATGCTTTGTAGTGCACGTCGACATAGAACGGATATACTTTGTCTTTCAGGTGGATGGTCGTTAATGTAGACTGGTTTTCCTGATTGGTGCTGACACTTACCACCTCCATTTGTGTAGACATGTTGCCGTCGGCGTGCTTTACAGAAAGGGCAGCTTCTCCCGGACAATTCATTCCATATACGGGGTAAGCCGTATGGTTACAATTAGATGCTTCATTGATGTGTTGCAAGTCTGTTTCACTCAGTTTGCTTCCATAGTAAAGATACTTTAGCTCACCGCCATTGGGAGCATTCAGTACGAGCGATGTGTTAGGGGTAGAAATACAGATGTGCTGTGCCATTGCATTTCCGGCCAAGAAAGAAAGGCCTGCTAAAAGATAAAGTTTGCTTTTTGCACTCATGCTTTTCAGTTTTGATAATAGATTTTGTTTAATGTTGATTGAAATACAAAAATAGGTGTTGTTTTGTGATGTAACTGATATGTTTTTATCTTATTTTTGTGGGAAACAGAAAAATAGAGAATGAGACGCTTTTTCTGAAAATGATAACTTTTAATTATGGCCTTATTTTGTCCCTCTTTAAACGTACTGCTATGGAAAAGTTGTTGAATGAGAATTTTATACGAGAAATAACTCCTCTTTCAGATAAAGATTGCTTTTACATTGCCGATCGGCATAAGAAAGAGTTTACATATCCCATGCATTGCCACCGTGAGTTTGAACTGAATTTTGTGGAGCATGCACCTGGAGTGCGTCGTGTAGTCGGGGATTCGGCTGAAGTGATAGGTGATTATGATCTGGTATTAATTACGAGTCCCGATTTGGAGCATGTGTGGGAACAAAATACGTGTACCTCAGAAAATATCCGGGAAATAACTATTCAGTTTGTTCCTTCTTTTATGAGTGGACTGGTGGAAACGAATCAGTTTGATATGATTCGTAAAATGCTGGATAAAGCACAGTATGGGCTTTGTTTTCCTATGGATGCCATGATGAAAGTATATTCATTGATTGACAAGCTTCCTGAGATGAAAGGATTTTATGCCGTGGTACATTTCCTGACCTTGCTTTATGAACTTTCTTTGTTTACTGACCAGGCGCGTACTCTTTCAAGTTCTTCGTTTGCCAAAATAGAGGTGCATTCAGACAGTAGGCGTGTACAAAGAGTACAAGACTATATAGGAAAGCATTATCAAGAGGAAATAAAGCTGAAGCAGCTGGCTGATATGGTAGGTATGACCGAAGTATCTTTCAGCCGTTTCTTTAAGTTGCGTACAGGTAAGAATTTGTCAGATTACATTATTGATTTGCGGTTGGGGTATGCCACGCGTCTGCTTGTTGATTCAACGATGGCGGTAGCTGAAATCTGTTATGAGTGTGGCTTCAATAATTTATCTAATTTCAATCGCATATTTAAAAAGAAGAAAGGATGTTCTCCAAAAGAGTTTAGAGATAATTACAGAAAGAAGCGTACCATTATTTAATAGTATAATATATAATTAAGGGAGGCCCTCTTTTTATCTGGTATTGAGAAAAGAGGGCCATTTTTCTGTTTAGGTGGGAAATAAATGAAACTCGACCAGTATATGATAAAATTATATCATTTTTATCAGTGGTTATCGGCTAATTTTGCAGCGTTGAAATAAATCTAATAGGTATGCAGAAACGAATTTCGTTTCTATTACCTCGGAGTTGTGTGAATATTTTGTTTACATGTAAGCAAATGAGGAATGATCTAATAGGAGTTGAATACACATATTTCATGAAGGAATAAAATCCGGTTGTTGATTGTGCTGGGTAGAAAGAAAAGAAGACACAGTCGGTGATTTGTTTTATACTAGTGATAGATAAAATTGTATCATTATTGCAATGTGATTGTTCCTACCTTTGTGGTTGTAAGAAATTTGTAATATAAAGCGACTTTTAATCTGATATTATGTAGAGAGGATTCCGTTTGTTGGCTTTTCGCATATATCTATTGATGAAGAATTATTAATCATACAAGTGATACACTATGAATAAAAATGTAAAAAGATGTGCGCTGGTTGCTGGTGCATTTGCCATGGCTTCTATGGGAAATGTGTATCAGGTGCAGGCTTCTGGACTTCACGCATCGGAAGTGTTGCAGCAAGCGAAAAGGCAGATCAAAGGAAAAGTAGTTGATGCTGCCGGTGAAACTGTGATTGGAGCGAATGTTCTGGAAAAAGGAACAACTAATGGGGTAATTACGGATATTGATGGTAATTTTGTGTTAAATGTTTCTTCTGGAGCTACACTGGAGATTTCTTATATAGGTTATGTAACACAAACCATAAAGGTCACAAACCAGACATCTTTACATATTGTATTGAAAGAAGATTCCGAGACCTTGGATGAAGTGGTAGTAGTGGGTTATGGAACCATGAAGAAAAGTGACTTGTCTGGTGCTTCTGTATCAGTGGGGGAAGATGCGATAAAAGGTTCTGTGATTACCAACCTGGATCAGTCTTTACAGGGACGTGCAGCAGGTGTTTCTGCCGTAAGTACTTCAGGAGCTCCGGGTTCTTCGTCTTCTATCCGTGTACGTGGACAGGCTACTATCAATTCAAATGCGGAACCTTTGTATGTGATTGATGGCGTCATTGTGCAGGGAGGTGGTTCTTCCGGTTCTGATTTTGGATTGGGTGATGCCCTGGGAAACGGTTCTGTTTCTACTATTTCTCCGCTTTCTACCATTAATCCCTCGGATATTGTGTCTATGGAAATTCTGAAGGATGCTTCGGCTACTGCCATTTATGGAGCCCAGGGTGCCAATGGTGTGGTGTTGATTACTACTAAACGAGGTAAAGCAGGGGAGGCTAAATTTACTTACGACGGTATGCTGGCCGTACAGCGGCAGACAAAACGTCTGGATATGATGAACTTGCGCGAATTTGCCAGTTTCTATAATGATTTTGTGGAAGTGGGTGAATTGGAAGAAAACGCAACTTATGCGGATCCTTCTTTGTTGGGTACAGGTACAAACTGGCAGGATGCGGTGTTCCGTACGGCTTTGCAGCATCAACACCAGATTTCAGCCCAGGGAGGAACGGAAAAGGTGAAGTATTATGTGTCTGGTTCTTATATGGATCAGGATGGTACGTTGATTGGTTCCAGCTTTAACCGTTACTCGTTCCGTACAAACTTGGATGCCCAACTGAAGCCTTGGTTGAAGATTGGTTTGAATGCCACTTATTCTTCTACAAAAGATGATTTGAAACTGGCAGACAGCGACCAGGGTATTATCAGTTATTCATTGCAGACCGTGCCGGATATACCTATTTACGATATTGACGGAAATTATTCTTCCATTGTGCGCGAAGGATATACCAGCCCAAACCCGATAGCCATGGCCATGATGGATGAAATCCTGTTGTATCGGCAAAAACTTACGGGAAGTATCTTTGCAGATGTGACTTTAATGAAGAACCTGACCTGGCATACAGAATTTGGTTACGATATCAGTTATAATAAAGGAGAACGGTATCAGCCAAAAGTAGACTTGGGGAACTGGAAACGTGATAGTAATTACAGCTCTATCCAGAAAAACAACAGTACTTTCTGGCAACTGAAAAATTATGTGACCTATAACGGACAGATTGATAAACATTCTTTTACAGCTATGCTGGGACAGGAGTGTTGGGAATCTAATTATGATTATACTTCGGTGGCAAATACGAACCTGCCTTCGGATATTGTTCATAATCCAGCTTTGGGTACAGGTACCCCTTCCATTAATGCCGGCTTCGGAAGTGCGGCCATGGCTTCTTTCTTTACACGTCTGAACTATAATTATGCCGACCGTTATCTGGCTACTTATACTTATCGTTATGACGGTTCTTCTAATTTTGGGCCTAAGAACCGTTGGGCTGGATTCCATGCGGTAGCTGCTTCATGGCGTTTTTCGAATGAGAAATTCTTTGAACCCCTTAATTCAGTCATAAGTAATGGTAAACTTCGTTTAGGTTGGGGACAGACAGGTAACTCAAATATTGGTAGCTATCGATGGGGAGCCAGCATGTCTAAAATGCCGACCGGATTGGGACTGGGTTACCGTCAGTCTAATATTGCAAACTTAGGAGTGAAGTGGGAAACACAGGAACAGTTTAATGTAGGAGTAGATTTTGGTTTCTTTCAGAATCGTGTGAACCTGGTGGTTGACTGGTATCAGAAAGTATCTAAGGATATGTTGATGTCTTTGCAGCTTCCTTCGTATATGGGAACTTCCGGCAATGCCTCTTCTGTTTTATCTGCTCCAATGGGGAACTATGGAGATATTGAAAACAAAGGATTGGAAATTTCATTGAATACACATCCGTTGGTGGGAGCGTTTGAATGGGATTCAGATTTTCAGATTTCTTTCAATAAAAATAAATTACGTGCTTTGAGTGGAACGGCCAATGCACAGATTGTGGGATATGGTCAGTGGACAGATGTGGTGAGTGTGACGAATGTAGGAGAGTCTTTGTATAATTTCTATGGTTATGTATGTGACGGTGTGTATGAAGACCTGGAAGACCTGCAGACTTCGGCCAAGCCTGAAAAGTATCCAGCCAATGGGGTATTTAACCGGACGAATACTGTGTGGGTCGGTGATATCAAGTATAAGGATTTGAACGGTGATGGAGTGATTGATGAAAATGACCGTACAAATATCGGTTCTCCACTGCCTAAGTTTACCTTTGGATGGACAAATACATTCCGCTATAAGAATTTTGATTTGTCTTTGTTTATTAATGGTTCTTACGGAAATAAGGTGTATAATTATCTGGCGATGAAGCTGACACACATGAATTCATCATGGGCCAACCAGCTGACCACAGTATTGGACCGTGCCCAGATTGTTCCGATAGATGAGACTAAAGATTATTCAGGTGGCGTATTGGTGAATGGAACAATGGTACATAACTGGTATGACGACATAACCAACGTACGGGTGTCAAATCCTGAGACGTCGACTCCACGGTCCTCAGTACAGGATCCGAACGACAATGACCGGATAAGCGACCGATATATTGAAGATGGTTCGTATATTCGTCTGAAGAATATTACGTTGGGATATACTTTCCCGAGCAAGATGATAAAGAAATGGGGACTGGAAAACCTGCGTGTATATGCAAATATACAGAATTTGCTGACCATAACCGGATACAGTGGTTATGACCCTGAAATTGGTGCTAGCACATCCAGTGCTAATGTATATGGTTTGGATAATGGACGCTATCCTTCTCCTACCGTTTATTCTTTCGGATTGAATGTTTCTTTCTAAAAAAATGAAGTTATGAAATTAAATACCATTAAATATATAGCATTAGCTACAGTTTTAGGAACTAATTTGTCTTCTTGCGACGATTTTCTGGACCGGCCGGCTGAGGATTCGTATAATGTGGACAATTTCTATCAGAATGAGGAACAGTGCTTCCAAGGGGTAAATCCGCTGTATAATTCTCCTTGGTTTGATTTTCAGCTGGGGTTCTTCAAGATAGGTGAAGTTTTGGCTGGAAATTATTATTGGTTCTCCTCGCCTTATCTAACATTTACAGTGAATGGAACAGATGAAGATTTGATAAATATGTCTTACTCTCTGTGGTCGGTCAATGCGTATGCCAATACGATTCGTGAAAGATTACAAACAGCAGAGGTGGATGAAGGTACGAAGAATACCTGTATTGGTGAATGCTTGGTTTGGAAAGCTATGGCTTATTTTTATCTGGTCCGTACGTTTGGAGCTGTCCCTATTGTGCATAGCAATTCGGAAGAAATAGAAGCGGATAATTATAATGAGAAATACAAAGTCCAAGTTCCGGATGTGTATGAATACATTATAATGACGTTGGAAAAGGCTATTGAGTTGCTTCCGGCAACAAATTCAGAAGGCCGTATTGACCAGTATACTGCAAAAGGTTTGTTGGCAAAGGTCTATCTGACTAAGTCAGGATACGGTATGAGCGGTTCCAGAGATGAGGAGGATTTGAAGCAGGCGGCAGCTTATGCTAAAGATGTGATTGATAATTCAGGACGTCATTTGCTGGAAAATTACTCAGATGTGTTCCGTTTGTCCAATAACTTCAATGAAGAATGTCTGTTATCTTGGCATTGGTCGGCTTCTTCGGATGTCTATACTTGTCAGAATGCCTTACAGTCAAGTTTGGCAATTACAGGATTTGATGAATTTGGTGATTGTTGGGGAGGATATAACGGTCCGTCGGTGGATTTGCAGGATGCTTTTGGAGAGAATGCGTTGAGCCCGACACGTTATAATGGCGATGCCCGCCGGAAGGCTACAATGATGATGTGTGGGGATACGTATGACTACTTTTGGCAGGATAAAGGCGGATTCAATTATATTAATTTTATTTATGATACAAAAGGCATGGGTGGCCCAGGACAATTCCAGAGTGCAACTGGAGCTAACTCTGTAAAACATTTATATGGTAATGCGAATGATCATTTGACGGCTACAGGTGTTTCTGCATCTGCACAACATAGCCAGTTAAGTACACATTTGTTGCGCTTGTCAGATGTATATTTGATTTATGCGGAGGCTGTAATCGGTAATAATGTTTCTACGACAGATGCCTCTGCCATTGATGCTTTTTATCAGGTACGTCATAGGGCAATCAGTTCGTATACACGCCCCACTTCAATTACTTGGGAGGATGTGTGGAAAGAACGTCGTTTGGAATTGGCTTGTGAGGGAGACCGCTGGTATGACTTTGTACGTTTGTCATACTATGATCCTCAGAGGGCAATTAATGAATTGACAAACCAACGTCGGGATGTATATTATGGTTTGGATGCCTTGTATAAGACTTATTATCAGACTGGTACCTTCACTGTGAATCCGAATGAACATCGTTATAATCCAACTGCGGTGAAGCCGAATGTGACAGAATCCAGCTTTACACTTCCTTTGCCAACCGAGGATGTGGTGTTTAATCCTCATTTGATGGAAGATCCGATTCATGTGGATGTGCGAAGCGAATTTAGTTATTAATCAATTAATGGAATTAATATGAGAGCAATAAAGTATATGAAAGTTCTACTTCTGTTAGTAGCAGTCGTTGCGGGGGGAATGTTTACTTCATGTGAAGATGAGCCAGATAAGTATGAAATAGCAGAAGGATTGCCTACCGTACGATATGTACGGATGACAGACCCTGAAGTGGCAGATTCTTTAATAACCGGGGCGTATATGTCGAATACGATTTGTTTGGTGGGAGAAAATCTGCGGAGTGTATATAAGCTTTACTTTAACGATCAGGAGGCTGTTTTGAATACAAGTTTGATTACAGATCATACGTTGATTGTAGATGTGCCTTCTACAATTCCAAGCGTGGTAACCAATAAAATTTATTTGGTGAATAAAGATAAGGATACGGTGACGTATGATTTTAATGTATTGGTTTCCGGACCTGAAATCACTTCTATGTCGAATGAATATGCCGAGCCCGGTACTGAGGCTACAATCTATGGAGATTATTTCATTGATGATCCGAATGTTCCGTTGAGCATAAAAATTGGAGATGTGCCGGTTACGGAAATTAAAAGTCTGACGCGCTATGCGGTTAGTTTTGTTGTACCTCAAGGCGCATCAACAGGATATGTGAACGTGGAATCTATTTACGGAACAGGACAATCTACTTTCAGGTATATGGAAACAGAGGGTATCCTGTTTGATTTTGATGAGGATGGAGATGAAGCCATTGCCGATGGTTATAATACATGGGGAATGGAGACCAATATTGGGTCAGATATGGTCCCTTCGTTAGATGGAGATTATTTGATATTTAGTGGCTCATTAGATAATGGGGTATGGAAGAATGATTTCCTTTTCACTTATTGGCCGAAGGGAGATGCACAAGTTCCTTATTTAAATACACTTGTTGATTTTGATGATTTAAGTAATCTGCAACTGAAATTTGAAGTGAATGTTCCTGTTGCATGGAGTGCATGTGCCTTGCAGATTATGTTGACTACAAATGAGGATGTGTGTGCCGATGCTCCTAATGATGCCGCTTATATTTCTAATAATGAATTTCCTCGTGCTTTATGGATTCCTTGGCAATCGGAAGGTACTTACACGACTACTGGTTGGACTACAGTAACTATACCTTTGTCTGATTTCTGCTATAATCCTACAGGTATAGCTGTTTCTCCTTTATCGTCAACAGATATTACAGGTTTAACTCTATTTGTATGGAGTGGAGGAGTAACTGGAACAGCTTGTACCCCGACTATCTGTATAGACAATATTCGAGTGGTTCCCATTTATTAATAAAAAAAGAAATGAACAATGAAAACAAATAGATTATCAGTGCTTTTCCTAGCAGGAGCACTTATTCTGACAGGCGTTTCTTTTACTTCTTGCCTGAAAGGGGATGATATAGATACGAACCAGTATACGGGAGGTATCAGCCTGAATGTGTTCGGTCCGTCTCCGGTAGCCCGTGGTGGTGAATTAAGATTCCTGGGAAGTGGTATGAATCAGGTGACAGCAGTGGTTATTCCCGGTTGTGACGATATTACAGATATTAAAGTAATCAGTGATACGGAAATCCGTATCACTGTGCCTCAGGAAGCTGAACCGGGATTGGTTACGTTGAAGGCACCTGGTGGAGATATTACCACAAAGACGAAATTGACTTATATTGAAACAATTTCATTGGAAAGTCTCACTCCATCTTCTGTTAGACCAGGGGATGAACTCACGATTACAGGAGAATATCTGAATCTGATTCATGAGGTGATTTTTGCCAATGAAGTGACTGTGGCGGAAGAAAATTTTACGGTACATGACCGTAATACGATTAAGTTGATTGTTCCTGAGAAGGCACAAACCGGTAAAATAATCTTGTCTGACGGGGAAGAATTGCCGAACTTGATTTATTCAGAAGACGAACTGCAGGTTGTTTTGCCCTCTGTAGCAGAAGTAATAAATCAGGAAAATGCAAAGCCAGAGGATGTGATTACGATAAGTGGTGAGAATTTGGAGTTGGTAACCAAGGTACTTGTTCCTGGTAATCCGGAGAATATTGAGGTGGCATTTGAACTTAGTGCGGACAATCAGCAACTGATATTTGCCTTGCCTGCCGATGCGGCGGATGGAGATGTGATAATGTTGCCGGCTTCAGGCGTAGAGATTGTGGTTGTGCATTTAAGTATGGCAAAACCTGAAGTCTCAACTGTTTTTGATGCAGAAGTACTGGGTGGACAGGAAATCACACTGAATGGAAATAACTTGGATTTGATAACTGGAGTGACTTTCCCTGGAGTGAGTGATCCTGTGATTCCTACTTCATCTTCTGCAACAGAACTGAAGGTTGTTGTTCCGGAGGCTGCCGTAAGTGGTACAATTGTACTAAACTTAAAGAATGGAGATGTGATGGAGGGTCCTGTATTGGCAGTGAAGACGAAGTGTACTGTGGTAAATTTACCTACAGAAGTACAGGCTGGAGCTACATTGGAACTTAATGTGGAAAATGGAGAACAGTTGACTGGTGTAGAGGTGAATGGCAGCAGTGTTGAATACTCATTGCAAAATTCCATATTGTCGTTTACTTTACCGCAGGAGTTGACGGGTAGTGTAACGTTGAAATTGATATCTGGCGAGGTCTTTGTTACTTATAATATTTCTGTCGTTTCATTGGGTACTCTGGTTTATGGAGAATCTAAAGTCCTGGGATCGTCATGGAGTGATTATGTATACTTGGAGTCTTCTGTCTTTACGGGAGCTACGGTGGGACAGGTTATAACGGTGGTTGTGTCTAATGTACAAGCGGATGCGCAAGGAGCATTTAAGACTACAAGTGATGGCTGGCCAGCTATTGCTGAGGGATATGAATATTTTCCAATCTCAGGTAATTATAGCTTGGAAATTACTCAGGATATACTTACGAAGTTACAATCTACTGGTTTGGTGATTGGCGGAGTGAATTATACAATCGAATCAGTTTACATTAAATAATTAAGGTATGACAAAAGTTTATATATATCTTATGATGGTGGCCACATTATTTGCCACACTTTCATGTTCTACAGATGTGGAACACGAAATCACACAGGTAGCATCGCCCGTGTTGGTATCTTCTACTCCCGCTTCAGATGCTGCTGGCGTAGAACTAGGAGAAATTACAATTAGTTTGACGTATGATAAAAATGTGTTTTTTGCATCTCAAAACAAAGATTTGTTATCTATCTCAAATGATGGAAGTATAGTCAGTGCCGATGTGATAGGTTCAAGTCCTACGCTTGTAGTAGTAGCAAATTGTCCTTCTAGAAATACGACTTATACTCTTTCCATTCCGGAAGGCTTAGTAACAGGACCTAATGCAATGCCTGCACCGGCTGTAGAACTGAGCTTTACGACTCAAGGGGTAGATGCGGCTGTCAATACACTCACAGCAGAGGCTCAGAAAGTATATGATTTTCTGGTAGAGACGTATGAGCAGAAAACAATCTCAGGTACGATGGCACAAGTCAATTGGAATACGGATGAGGCTGTACAAGTAAACACCTGGACAGGTAAATATCCGGCATTGAACTGCTTTGATTATATTCATCTGTATGAATCCGGTTCAACTTGGATTGACTATGGAAATATTTCTCCGGTTCAAGACTGGTGGAACAATGGAGGTCTGGTAGCAGCCATGTGGCACTGGAATGTTCCTAAATCGGAGGGTAGCAGTGAGATGTCTTTCAATATGGAAGGAAATAGTTTCAATATTGACAATGCTTTCACGGAAGGTACTTGGGAATATAATGTGGTGAATGATGATTTGGCGAAAGTGGCAGGTTATTTGAAACTTTTGAAAGATGCCAATATCCCGGTAATCTGGCGTCCGTTGCATGAAGCGTCAGGTGGCTGGTTCTGGTGGGGCAAGAATGCCGACAGCTTCAAGAAACTCTGGATAAAGATGTTTGATTATTTCAAAGCACAGGGTTTGAATAACTTGATTTGGGTGTGGACCTCGGAAACGGGAGATGCTGACTGGTATCCGGGTGATCAGTATGTGGATATTGTTGGTCGTGACTTGTACGGTAAAACGGCAGCAGAATGTGTCTCTCAATATCAGGCTATTGCAGAAGAATATAATGATAAGATGGTGACGTTGAGTGAATGTGGAGCTTATCTTGATACGAATACCACATTGGGGACAATTTCGGAGCAATGGAATGCAGGTGCCAGATGGTTGTGGTTTATGCCTTGGTATGACAGTAACGGACAGTCTATTCCGTATGTGGGTGAAGCATGGTGGCAGGATGCCATGTCGCAGGATTATGTGATTACCCGTGACCAACTTCCTTCTTTTAAGTGAAACTGAGTTATGGCAAGGAATAGGAACATTTTTTCAAGAGGAAGAAACGTATAGGTATATGTTAAGATTGTATCATCCTATCGGATAAAATGTTCCTATCTTTGCTAATGTGGAACGATAGAACTAATTATTATGAAAATATCGAATTTTCTTTTATCGATCATGGCTTTTGGACTTGGAATGACGGCTTGTGGTGGTCAATCGGAAAACAGGTTGACATTGAGAGAACAAACCTCAGAGGCATCTGCTATGCTGGAGATCTTTACTAAATTACCGCAGCAAAGACAATTCATGTTTGGGCATCACGATGATCCGGTGTACGGCATTGGTTGGGATGGCGACTCTGCGCGAAGCGATGTGAAAAGTGTATGTGGTGACTATCCAGCCATGATGTCCTTTGATTTGGGACGTATTGAAATTTATGGGGATAAGAACTTGGATAATGTATCTCTAGACCGTATCCGGCAAGAAGTTGTGGCGCAATATGAACGCGGAGGAATGTCGTCTTTCAGCTGGCACGTGGATAATCCGGTAACGGGAAAAGATTCATGGGATGTGAGTGATTCAACAGTTGTGAAATCTGTATTGCCTGGAGGAGTAAATCATGATAAGTTTATGGGTTGGCTGGATAAAGTGGCCGACTATCTGAACTCAATACAAACTCCGGAAGGAGTAAAGGTACCAGTCCTTTTCCGTCCGTGGCATGAGCATACGGGAAGTTGGTTCTGGTGGGGACAAAATCTTTGCTCTACGGAAGATTATAAAGCACTTTGGCGGATGACGTACGAACGTATGCAGGAAAAGGGAGCTACCCAGCTGTTGTATGCTTATTCTCCGGGTACGGAGCCTAAGGACTCTGTGGAGTATCTGGAGCGTTATCCGGGTGATGACATTATCGATTTGATAGGAGTAGATGCCTATCAATTTGACAAAGAGGCTTATGTGAAGAGTTTAGATAATGCACTTACCATCATGTCGCAGGTAAGTAAAGCACATAAAAAGGTGATGGCTGTAACCGAAACAGGTTATGAAACAATTCCTGATTCGGTATGGTGGACTCAGACCTTGATGCCGGTAATAGAGAAGTATCCGATAAGTTATGTGCTGGTATGGAGAAATGCACGTGAAAGAGAAAATCATTATTATGCGCCTTATCCGGGGCATTCGTCGGCAGATGATTTTCTGAACTTCTATAACGATTCACGCACATTGTTTGCGGGAGATATGAAAAATGTAAAATGAAATAAAAATATAAATTGATATGAGTACTTTTGAAGATAAGGTAAAAAGATTGTTCGCTCAGCATGAAGAGTTGATTACTCGAAAGAATGAGCCTGTTGAAACCACCAACGGTGTGTACACTCGTTATAAATATCCGGTAGTAACCGCTGCTCATACACCGATTTTCTGGCGTTATGACTTGGATGAGAAAACCAATCCTTACTTGATGGAGCGTATCGGAATGAATGCAACGATGAATTCAGGAGCTATCAAGTGGAATGGAAAGTATATATTGGTAGTACGTGTGGAAGGTGCCGATCGTAAATCGTTCTTTGCGGTGGCTGAAAGTCCGAATGGGGTAGATAATTTCCGTTTTTGGGATTATCCTGTTACCATGCCCGATGATGTGATTCCGGCTACAAATATTTATGATATGCGTCTGACAGCACATGAAGATGGTTGGATTTATGGTATCTTCTGTGCAGAACGTCATGACGATAATGCACCCGCCGGTGATTTGTCTTCAGCTACAGCTACGGCAGCTATTGCCCGTACAAAAGATCTGAAAACCTGGGAACGTCTGCCGGACTTGAAGTCGAAAAGCCAGCAGCGTAACGTAGTGCTGCATCCGGAGTTTGTGAATGGCAAATATGCTTTTTATACTCGTCCGCAAGATGGATTCATTGATGCTGGAAGTGGTGGAGGTATCGGCTGGGCTTTGGTAGACGATATTACGCATGCGGAAGTGACAGAAGAAAAGATTATTGACTGCCGCTATTATCATACGATTAAAGAAGTGAAGAACGGTGAAGGTCCTCATCCTATCAAGACTTCCAAAGGATGGCTACATCTGGCACACGGTGTACGTGGTTGTGCAGCTGGCTTGCGCTATGTGCTTTACATGTATATGACTTCATTGGAAGACCCCAGTAAGTTGATTGCTGCTCCGGGTGGATATTTTATGGCTCCGGAAGGGGAAGAACGTATTGGTGATGTATCAAATGTGTTGTTTACCAATGGCTGGATTGCAGATGAAGATGGAAAGGTGTTCATTTATTATGCCTCTTCCGATACACGTATGCATGTGGCCGTTTCTACAATTGATAAGTTGGTGGATTATTGTATGAATACGCCACAGGATGGCTTGACTACTACAGCTTCGGTAGAAACACTGAAAAAATTAATTGATAAAAACCTGAAATTGATGAAATAATAAAAAAGTAAGTACTGCTATGATAAAACTCACGGAAAAGATTGGCTACGGATTTGGGGATATGGCTTCCTCCATGTTCTGGAAATTGTTTGGAGCCTATTTGATGATATTCTATACGGATGTGTTCGGACTACCGGCGGCAATGGTGGGTACCATGTTTTTGGTGACACGTATCTGGGATTCAGTGTTTGACCCGATTGTGGGGGTAATTGCCGACCGTACTTCCAGCCGATGGGGGAAGTTTCGTCCGTATCTGCTATATCTTGCAGTTCCGTTTGGTTTGATAGGAGTACTTACTTTTTATACACCTCCTTTCGGTGATGTAGGGAAACTGGTGTATGCGTATATCACTTATTCGTTGATGATGATGGTGTATTCTGGCATTAACGTACCTTATGCTTCATTGTTGGGAGTGATGAGCCCTAACCCGTCAGAGCGTAATACCTTATCTACTTACCGTATGATGTTTGCTTACTTGGGTAGTTTTATTGCTCTGTTGTTGTTCATGCCGATGGTGAACTGGTTTAGCGGGCATAGCAAGGAGTTGAGTGACCAGCAGTTTGGTTGGTTCATGGCCGTGGTGGTGATTGGGGTGATGTGTGCCCTGCTGTTTTTAGGTTGCTTTGCCTGGACAAGAGAACGGGTAAAGCCGATTAATGAGAAGAAAACTTCTTTGAAGGAGGACATTAGGGATTTGTTTCATAATAAGCCTTGGTGGATTTTGTTTGGAGCTGGAGTAGCGACATTGGTATTTAACTCTATCAGGGATGGAGCAGCGGTGTATTACTTCAAGTATTTTATTGTGGAAGATGAATATCGTACTGTTTCACTGATGGGGGTATCCTTCGTGTTGAGCGGTTTGTATCTTTCTGTAGGGCAGATTGCGAATATTGTAGGTGTAGTCTTGGCAGCTCCTATGAGTAATAAGATTGGAAAGAAAAAGACTTTTGCACTTTCCATGCTGGTAGCTTCGGTATTAAGTGTGATATTTTTCTGGTTTGACAAGGAGGATTTGACATTGATTTTTGTATTTCAATGTCTGATAAGTGTATGTGCCGGTAGTATCTTCCCGTTGCTCTGGTCAATGTATGCCGATTGTGCCGATTTCTCAGAACTGAAAACAGGGAACCGTGCTACGGGATTGATTTTTAGTGCTTCATCCATGAGTCAGAAATTTGGATGGGCCATTGGTACGGCGGTGACCGGATGGCTGTTGTCTTTCTTTGGCTTTCAGGCTAATGCCGTACAGAGCGAAGAAACCATCCATGGCATCAAAATGTTCTTAAGCTTGCTTCCGGCTGCAGCTGCATTTATTTCGATAGTCTTTATTGTCTTCTATCCGCTGGGAGAACAGAAGATGAAAGGTATAATGGAACAGTTAAACTTAAAGAGAGAATTAAAAGATGAAGAATGAGAAGATAAATCAGCTCTGCGTGGAGGTGAAGGCAGAACTGGAACAGAATATACTTCCGTTTTGGATGAAAAAGATGACCGATTGTGAACATGGTGGATTCTATGGGCGTATTACCGGAAAGGATGTATTGGAGGTATCTGCATCGAAGGGAGCCATCCTGAATGCACGTATCTTGTGGACTTTCTCAGCAGCATACCGTCTGCTTCATAAAGAGGAGTATCTGGAAACGGCTACACGTGCCAAACGTTATTTGATTGATCATTTCTATGACACAGAGTTTGGGGGTATTTATTGGGAACTGGATTGTGAAGGGAATCCACTTGATACCAAGAAGCAGATTTATGCCATTGGCTTTGCCATTTACGGGTTGAGTGAGTACGCGCGTGCGACGGGAGATGCGGAAGCCTTGGATTATGCTTGCCGGTTGTTTGAGGTAATTGAAAAATATAGTTTTGATGCAGAAAAGAACGGCTATCTGGAAGCTTTGACGCGCGACTGGCGTCCGATAGAAGATATGCGTTTGAGTGATAAGGACGAGAATGAGAAGAAGACAATGAATACACACTTGCATATTCTGGAGCCTTATACAAATCTTTATCGTGTATGGAAAGATGAACGCCTGAAGAAGCAGATTGTCAATCTGGTCAATTTGTTTTTAGAGAAGATATTGGATGCCAAAACGTATCATCTGAATCTGTTCTTTGAAGATGACTGGACTAATAAGTATCAGATAGTATCCTACGGACATGATATTGAAGCTTCGTGGCTGATACATGAGGCGGCACTGGTAGTAGGTGATCAGGATTTGTTGAAAAAGGTGGAACCTGTTATTGTGAAAATTGCTGAGGCGGCAGATGAGGGGCTGAATCCGGATGGCAGTATGATTTACGAGAACTTTGTCAGCAAAGGAAAAATTGACCGTGAGCTGCACTGGTGGGTTCAAGCTGAAAATGTGGTAGGACATGTGAATCTTTTTCAGCATTTTGGCGATGAAGAAGCATTGCAAATCGCATTGCGATGCTGGAATTTCATTCAAACGAAATTAGTGGATAAGGTGCATGGTGAATGGCATTGGAGTTTGTATGCGGATGGTACCATTAATATGAAGGATGATAAGGCTGGCTTCTGGAAATGCCCTTATCATAACGGCCGTATGTGCATGGAGATTCTGGAACGTTTCTCCTGAGCTGGAAAAATAAAATCTCCTTTAATGGAGAAAATTTATGGGTAATAAGAAGGATAACAAAAAACGCCTTGATGTAGAAATGCATCAAGGCGTAAATGTAAAAACGTGATACGTTTTTATTATTTGATAAGCCTATGTAAGCGAGTCAGGAATTCATCTGCTTCGTTCATGCTCAGGCAGAGCGGCGGAAGCAAACGGATGACGTTGGTACCGCTGACACCGGTAAATACTTTTTCTTCGAAAAGTAATTTCTGGCGGAGTTCCTTGATGGGCTCTTCAAATTCCATTCCAATCATCAAACCGCGACCGCGTACTTCTTTGATTCCTTTGAAGCCTTTCAATTCTTCCAATAGGTGAGTACCTACTTTGGCCGCATTTTCAACCAGATTTTCTGCTTTCATCACATCTAGTACAGCGATAGCTGCTGCACATGCCAGATGATTTCCACCGAAAGTTGTTCCTAACTGTCCATATACCGGGGTGAATTTTGGACTAATCAGTACACCGGCCATCGGGAATCCGTTGCCAATGCCTTTAGCTACGGTAATCATGTCAGGGCGTACGTCATTGTACTGGTGAGCAAAGAATTTACCGCTTCTTCCGTAACCCGACTGGATTTCATCCAGAATCATGACGGTATTGCTTTCGTCACACGTCTGGCGAATGGCTTTCATGAACTCAGTAGTAGGGAGCTGAATTCCTCCTACGCCTTGGATGCCTTCAATGATGACTGCACATACATCGCCTTTGGCCAGTTCGGCTTTCAGCGCTTCTGTATCGTTCAGCGGCAGGTATGTCACGTGTCCGTTGTCATTTATGGGAGCAATGATTTTCGGATTGTTGGTTACTTCTACTGCCAGTGAAGTACGTCCGTGGAAAGCTTTTGCGAAAGAAATCACACGTGTACGTCCGTTATAGAAAGATGCCAGTTTCAATGCATTTTCGTTGGCTTCTGCTCCAGAGTTGATTAAGAAAAGCTGATAGTCATCATAACCGCTGATGGCTCCCAGGCGGTCGGCTACTTCCTGCTGTAACTTGTTGATTACAGAGTTGGAATAGAATCCCAATGTAGCTACTTGTTTGCTGATGGTTTCCACATAGTGAGGATGTGCGTGACCGATGGAGATAACGGCATGTCCTCCATAAAGGTCAAGGTATTCCTGACCTTTGTCGTCCCATACGTGGCAGCCTTTTCCTTTTACGATGTTTACATCGAACAAAGGATATACGTCGAATAACTTCATATTAATTAAGAATTAAGAATTAAGAATGAAGAATTGGAGCTGAAGTCTTTTCGCTTCTTATTCTTCACTTTTCTTCATTAATTTGTTTTTTACAGTCCTGATGGAAGATACAAGTAGGGCTATAAGTTCACCGCAATCGTTCTCCATACTGATAAAGGACACTTCATTTAAATAGTGCGAGTCGTGAAGCAAATTGAGCCAGTAATCTGTTTCGTTTGCTTCCTTTAATGCCACACTTAATTTATTGACAAAGTCGGCTTGGCTTTGTGCAAATTCCGATTCGCGTATTAATGCTCCGATAGCTGTTCCAGAACGAAGAATTTGTTTGCTTAACACGAATTCTCCTTTTTGCTCTCTGAGATATTTATTCATGCCTACGATACGTAATGCAAAATCATAGCTTCTAGTATGTAACAATGAATCTTCTCTCTGGCGTGAATTCTTCATTCTTCGTTCTTCATTATTCATTAATTAAAATGCGCTCGGTTTCAGTTTCAGTCCTACTGTTTCTTCCAGGTTGAACATCAGGTTCATATTGTGTACAGCCTGACCGCTGGCTCCTTTCAGCAGGTTGTCAATGCAAGAAATGATGAGCAGCTTGTCACCATGCTTTTCCAGGTGAATCAAGCATTTGTTGGTGTTGACTACCTGCTTCAGGTCGATATTCTTGTCCACGATGTGGGTGAAAGAATCTTCTGCATAGTACTCTTCGTACATTTTCACAATCTCTTCCAGCTCTACTTTGGTCTTTACTACGATAGTGGCAAAAATACCACGGGCAAAGTCACCTCGGTAAGGAATGAAATCGATTTCTGAATGGAAACTGTTCTGCAGCTGTTTCAGCGACTGTTTGATTTCTGGCACATGCTGATGTGAGAACGGCTTGTAGATGCTGAGGTTGTTGTTACGCCAGCTGAAATGACTCGTAGCACCTGGTTTTACACCTGCTCCGGTACTTCCGGTAATGGCGTTTACCATTACGTCGTCGTTCAACAGCAAATGCTTGGCCAATGGCAGAAGTCCGAGCTGAATGCATGTAGCAAAGCATCCCGGGTTAGCTACGTGCTTGCTATGACAGATAGTACGGCGATTCAGTTCTGGCAGACCATATACAAAGTCATGGTCGTCTGATTTGATGCGGTAGTCCATGGACAGGTCAATGATTTTCAAATCTTCCGGTACATTATGACTCTCCATGAATTTCTTAGTATCACCGTGAGCCGTACAGAAGAACAATACATCGATGGTATCGAGCGGAAGCTCATCTGTAAACACTAAATCGGTTTCTCCATACAGGCCTTCGTGTACGTCAGTAATCTTGTTGCCCGCATTGCTGGAGCTGTTGATAAATGCAATCTCTACATCCGGATGATTAAGCAGCAGGCGAATCAGTTCGCCTGCCGTATATCCTGCGCCTCCTATAATTCCTGCTTTTATCATACGTCAGCTTCGTCTTTATGGTTTGCATAATAGGCACGAAGCGGAGTAGACAACACCTTGATGAAGCCTTTAGCGTCTTCTGCAGTCCATCCTTTCTGCATTTCTCCGTATTCGCCGAACTTGTTCTTCACGAGGTCATCTTTTGATTCTACTCCTACAGTAGAGAATCCGTACGGGCGAAGTTCCAGGATAGCAGTTCCGTTGACGTTACGCTGTGATTCGGTCAGCATGGCTTCGATGTCGCGCATTACCGGCTCCAGGTACTGGCTTTCGTGAAGGAACATGCCGTACCAGTTGGCTACCTGGTCTTTCCAGTATTGCTGCCATTTACTCAGGGTGTATTTTTCCAGGAAGCGGTGAGCGCCGATAATCAGCATCGGAGCAGCAGCTTCGAATCCTACACGGCCTTTGATACCGATGATCGTATCACCCACATGCATATCACGACCGATACCGTAGGCTGCACCAATCTCTTCTACTTTCTGGATGGCTTTAATCTTGTCGTCGAACACTTCACCGTTTACGGCATACAACTCACCTTTCTTGAATTCCAGTTTCAGTTGTTCGCTGCCAGTTTTGGTTACCTGTTTCAAGTAAGCACTTTCCGGCAATCCCTGTGCAGAATCCAGAATTTCACCACCGCAGATAGAAGTTCCCCAGATACCTACGTTGTATGAGTATTTCAGTTTAGTGAAATCTGCCTCAAAACCATTTTCCTTCAGGTAATTGATTTCATATTCACGGCTCAACGCCATGTCACGTGTCAGGGTAATGATTTCCACTCCCGGAGCCATTACCAGGAAAGTCATGTCAAAACGCACCTGGTCGTTGCCGGCACCAGTAGAACCGTGAGCAATGGCATGAGCTCCGATTTCGTTGGCATAACGGGCGATGGCCAATGCCTGGAAGATACGTTCAGAACTTACAGAAATAGGGTAAGTACCGTTACGCAGTACATTTCCGAATACCATGTATTTCAGGCTCTTTTCGTAGTATTCCTGTGTTACGTCAAGAGTCACATATTTCACAGCTCCCAGTTTATACGCATTTTCTTCGTTCTTTTTTAACTGTTCCGGGCTGAAACCACCGGTATTGGCGCATGCTGCATATACTTCATATCCTTTTTCCTTTGCCAGATACATTACGGTAAAGGAAGTGTCCAATCCGCCGCTGAAAGCAACGACAACTTTTTTCTTTTCTTCCATGGTGCTTATCTTTATATCGTGAAGCTTTTCGCCTGTATGAGTTCAGGGGAAAACCTCGCTTGAGATTATTTTTGTATTTAGAAATTGTTTATTTTATCGTCTGTGTGCAAAGCCGGATCATAAAGCATGGCTGTGCAGATACAGAATTTACGGTTTTTCGCCATCAGGATTTCGTGGTTGATACATCCCTCACATCCTTTCCAGAATGAGTCATCGTCGGTCAACTCGTTGAAAGTGACAGGTACGTATCCCAGCTCTGTATTCATTTTCATGACCGCAGCTCCTGAAGTCAGACTGAAGATTTTGGCTTTCGGCCATCGCAGACGAGCCAAAGTAAAAGAGGCATGCTTGATACGCTTAGCCAGTCCGCATCCTCTGTATTTCGGATGAACAATCAGTCCGGAAGTAGCTACGTACTGCTTGTTTCCCCATGATTCGATGTAAGTAAATCCGGCAAAATCATCTCCGCACAATGCGATGATGGCTTTTCCTTCTTTCATCTTGGTAGCTACGTATTCGTGTGTACGTTCGGCAATACCCGTACCGCGAACTTTGGCTGCTTCTCTAATCGTGTCCAATATTGTGTCAACGTAAACCTCGTGTGAGGCGTCGGCTACCATTACATCAATTTGTTTAGTAGGTTCCATTTTTTATTCTTATCAGTTAGAGTTGGTTTATATTCGGTATAATGTTGGCAAGAGCATGCTTGACTTCTGTACGCGTACAATTTTCGCGAATCACCAGCATGATGGTGTCGTCGCCGGCAATGGTACCGATGATTTCATGGAAATTGTGCATGTCAATGTCGTATGCCAGACTGCTGGCATATCCCGGGCGAGTCTTGATCACAGCGATGTTGTGGGAGAATTCAATGGAGATGAATCCGTTGTGACGCAGCATTTCGCTGGCTTTTTGCGGCTCTGTCATGCGCTTGTACATGGTATTGTTGGGAAGTACATATACATAGTTCCCGTTCATGCTGGCAGCTTTGGCTACCTTCAGTTGCTTCAAGTCGCGCGACAGAGTGGCTTGTGTCAATTGGAATCCTTCTTTTGTCAACTCCTGCAAGAGTTCGTCCTGACTTCCAATCTCCTTGCTGGAGATAATCATTTTGATTGAATCAAGTCTGCTATTCTTGTTCTTCATTGTATAATTATTCTTTTACGGCTGCAAAAATACGGATATATTTTGAATATCATGCATAAATTCTTACTTTTTTGTGTGTTTATTCTGAAAAATGCATGAATATAATGAATAAATAACCATTGTGAATTTTATTTTGTATTTTTGTGCACGTTAATTACAGAGACAAAGAATCATGAAGACCACATGGCTACAGGCAGAAAAGGATCCGATGGGAGCTGCCATATACGATTACTTCAAGAATGGAAAGGCTGGAAAGTTAAGAGTTTTCTCTTCACAGTTTGAGGAAGATGAAATTCCAGTGAGCGAATTATTCCGTACGTATGAATACATGCCCTTGCTGGAACAAACCGCACTGGATATGGCTCAGGGAAAGATTTTAGATGTAGGAGCAGGCAGCGGCTGTCATTCCTTGGCTTTAAAGCAAATGGGAAAAGAGTCTGTGGCTATTGATATTTCTCCTCTGTCGGTAGAAGTCATGCAGGCACGTGGACTGGATGCCCGTCTGGTCAATCTGTTCGACACGCATTTCGTTGAACGTTTTGATACCATTCTGATGCTGATGAACGGTTCGGGAATTATCGGACGGGTAGAGAATTTCGGTGATTTCTTCCAGCGGATGAAGCTGTTGTTGAATCCTGGTGGTTGTATCTTAATGGATTCAAGCGATTTGAGATACCTGTTTGAGGAGGAAGACGGAAGTTTTGTCGTTGATTTGGCGGGCGATTATTACGGTCAACTGGATTTCCAGATGCAATATAAACAAATAAAAGGAGAAGCATTCGACTGGTTGTATGTGGATTTCAACACACTGAGTCTGTATGCTTCTCAATATGGATTCAAAGCAGAGCTGGTGAAGGAAGGCAGTCATTATGACTATTTGGCCAAACTTACCTTGTAGCTCTTTGTTTCTTCTTCAGCCATAAATAATACCCGCTGAGTGGAAGTACGCCTCCGATAAAAGCTGCCAGGAAATAGAGTACCTTTGTATAGATACCTCCCCAGCTTCCGGTGTGGAAGGCATAGAACCAGCCTTTCAGTTTTTGTGCGCGAGGCACTTCCGCATAGGTTGTGGTTTCTGTAATCTCTCCGTTCTTCGGATTGAATTTCAGGGTATCCGTACGGCGTAATTGCTGTCCCTGGCTAACTTGTATCTTCTTCTCTTCTATACGGAGCGAAGTATAGTCGGTGTATTTTGTCTGTACTTCTTGGATTGCTTTGTCCCAAGTCGTATAATTGGTTTGTTTCTTACCTCCTTTCTTGGTACGTGCATCGTTTTCCCTTTTGGGGAGGGAAGTTCCGTGAGTTTGGGCCTGCTTCGAAGTGTTTCCTCCAAAAAGTCCGTAAGCAAACGAACGATACCAGCCAAACGACCAGGTGAGCCCGGTAAGTGCCATGACCAGCAGGAAGAGGGTAGAATAGAAGCCCAACGTCACATGACTGTCATACCAGAAACGGCGCCATCCTTTGCGGAAGGAAACTTTCAGTCGGTTATTTAACGCTTTATGGGTGCGAGGCCACCAGATAACAAGGCCACTGATAAGAATCACGACCATCAGCAGGGTGGAGATACCGACTATCATTTTCCCTACAGAGGAAGCTCCTTTCTGCGGTGGAGGGTTCAGCAGCCAGCGATGCAGTTTTCGCATGGTTTGAAAAAAAGCGTTTCCTTCTATCCATCCGTTCACTTCTCCCGTGTACGGATTCACACTCAGGCTTTTTCTGCCTGCGTTTTTGAAAGTCACCGTAGCTGCCTCATCGGCTTTTCCTGAATATTGCAGTGAGGTTAGCTTGAGTGAATCGGCGGTCTGCTCCTTTATGCGTGCAATCAGTTGTGAAGGTGGAAGAACGGCAGCGTTCCCTTCTGGAACGCTTACCTTATATAGATGGGGGTTACACGCCTGAGTGATTTCCTTTTCGAATACCAGTGCAGCTCCCGAGAAACAAATAATGGAAAGAATAATTCCCACTGGAATAGAAAGCCAGAGGTGTATTTTCCCGAATAATTTTCTCATTTCTAAATGTTATTGTTGGGTTAATGCAATTTTACCTACTGTTGTAATTTCATCGGCTTCCACTTCCAGTCCTTTTACAGCCTCTCCTGTTTGAGGATTGATTTTATAGAATGTGGGAGTGGCTCCTTCTTCGGTAGTCAGTACCGGGATGTAAAAATACTGATTTTCCAAATAAGGGGAATTTCCGAAAGAAGAAATCAGGTTCATGTCAGGCAATCCTGTAATAGGAATCAGCTTCTTTTCGCTGGCTTTGAATATCACCAGTTCATTTTTAGGTGCATTAGTTCCTAGTGTGGCTACTTCTTCAATGCTGCATCCGTAATTATTGAGCAGGAAATAATCGCCACCTACGTGCCAGCAGCGGAACAACGGATGGCCGCTCGCACCGCTCATTGTTTCCAGATTGCAATAATACTCATCGAAGGCAGTACTTCCGGCAGGGATGCGCACGACACCAGAAGGAAGTGTACCTTGTACCTTTGCCTTTAAGTTGGCATCGGCCGCAGGCTGGGTAGCCGTACGTCCATATCCTCCTGAAAATACATACAAGTTTCCGTCATCGTCGCTCCAAATGGTCTGATAGTACTGAGAACGCATGCGTCCGCAGGCAAAACCAATCTTGTCTGTTGTCGCAATAACCGGTTCTTCATCAAAGTTGCTGCCGCTGTAAATGGCAATATAAGCATTATCAGGATATTGGGTAGAAGGAATCTGTCCAGCAGTATACTTACCGCTTCCTGAGCCGCCGGTACCGGTTGCCACATAATCCTGACTCAACACCTTATCGGGCCAGGTATTCACTCCGTAGTGACTCATACCCATGGGAATAATGGAGGTGTAGAGCTTTCCGTTGGCTTCTACAAATCCGGCCATGGTAACCTTTTCACCGTTCCCTAAGAAGTTCTCAGCTAAAATATCCTGCTGGTTGGTACTGGTGGTACCGTTTTTGGCGTTCAGGTAGTTAAATAAAAAGCCTTGTGCTGCATTGCCTTTATCGTCAGTCTGCTTGGTGTCTCCGGTAGATACGGTAATCACATTGTCACCCCATGTGCCGTAGGTAGTAAAACGGTTGAATGTATAACTGTATTTTTTCTGTGGCACATTGTTGGCATCCAGATAGTAACAGCCTCCGGTACCTTGTGATCCGTCGTTATATTTGATTCCGAAAAAATAATTCTGGTCGTAAAAAATCCAGTAAGAAATCTGGTCCTGAAATTCCTTTCCGTTTTCAATGACTGAAATTTTGCCTTCGTCCAGACTTTCTGCCGTAAGCAGATAGGAAGTACCTCCTGCGGTGACCGGAATGACGTAGTTTCCCTTGAAGTTGTTGTGATTGCTGAAGGTTGGGTCATTTTCTTCGTTCTGACACCCCATGAACAGGCCTCCCATGCAGAAAGCGCCCAGTCCTAACATAAAGTTCTTTTTATTCATATACTTGTATTTATATTTTTATTGGTTTATTACTTTCCAAAATACACTCGAAATTTTCCATAAAATGCCCGTCCGGCTTTTTGCAGACTAAAGTTGTCATACAGTTTCTCATCGGTGAGATTCCGGCATTCAAATGAAATGTTGTAACGTCCGTTCCGGATACTGTACCCTAAAGAGAGATTGTGCGAAATCTGCTGCGGTACCCGAATCTTAGTAGACGGGTCACCAAAGTTTTCCCAATATAAAGGGAAGTCATGCTGGTAGAAACAATCCCATCCGAATGTGAGGGTATTCCCTTTCGCAAACAGGTTATGCCAGTAGAAGTTCATGTCTACGTTTGCATACTGGTAAGGAATGTTCGGGATACGTTGTCCGTATGTCAGTGCATTCTGTCCGCTGCTTGCTGCCCGTTTCTTTTCCTTGTCGCGGGTGTCAAGGTTGTTGAACGTACCTCCCATATTGAACCAGTTGCTGTAACTGTATCGCAAAGACACATTGAATCCTTTTGTCTCTACCCGGCCATGATTGGTGTAGCTTCCATAGCTGGTGCCTCCTACGGTCGACAGGTCACGTTTGATGTAGTCTTGGGTATTACGGTAGATGATTCCTCCTTCCACATACAATCCGTGTTTGCCTAACTGCTTGTTGTAGCTGGCACTCAGGTTCACGTTGTCACTACGCTCCGGTTTCAAGTCAGCTTTTCCTGCTTCAAGGTCACCGTCACCAAACAATTCCTGTGTGCTGGGCATGCGCAGCGCCTTTTCGTAAGAGAGCTTCAACTGAATGGCTTTTCCTAAGAAATAGGTTCCGGCGGCTCCATATCCGAAAGAGCTGACACTTTGTGACACCCTCGTATCACTTCCTACATTGTTGTCGCTCAACTGCACCGTTCCTTCACTGTAAGAGTTGTAGTGTTTGCCGAAGACCGACAGATTCCATTTTTCAGAAGGCATCAGGCGATAAGATAATCCTGCAATGTTTTTCCGGCTTTTGGTAGGTTCATCATAATCTTCCAGTACGGAATTTTTCTCAATCAGACTTCGTCCTGTACGACGAAAAGTACTGAATACATTATTAAACGTAAACGAGTGCATTCTGCCCAGTCGGTATACCGCAGTAAGTGTGGTATTCCAGTTTGTATTGATTTGTTCACTGAACTGGTGATTCTGTTCGCCGGCAGTCGATCTGGGGATACGGTCACCCAGCCAGTTGTATTTGTACATCGCTGTATCCACGTTTGTCGTCAGGTTGTGGTTGTAATTGGCCGTAACCGTCACGTCCAGTCCTTTGGTGAAAAGATTCTGCTTGCGATATTCTACCGAAGGAACGATGGAATAGCCATGACGATGTTTCTCGCCGAATACGATTTCCTGGTACACTCCGTTCTGTATTTCTTTGTAGAAATGCGAGTAGGCTACATTAAACATCAGCCGGTCGGCCCAGCTTTTCCCGGTAACTCCGATTTTTCCGATGACCGCTTCGTTGTGGAATGTATCATTGAATCGTTTTACACGCTGTATATTACTTTCATCGCTGACAGACGTATTGTTTTCGTGGTTGAACTCTTCCACCCAGTTATTGATATAGTAATTATTGTCTGAGTAATTCTGATACGCATTGATTTCGTATGTCAGTCCGTTTCTGAAACTCTGCCCGAAGTTTACATACGATTTATGCGTGTTGAACGAGCCGTATGAGTATGACGCATCCAGAAACCAGTTGCGCTTCTGTTTGTTGGTTACAATGTTGATAACTCCACCCAAGGCATCGGTACCGAAGCCTACGGGTACCACACCTTTATATACCTCAATGCGCTCGGCAAAGTTGACCGGAATGTTATTCAGGTCGAAAGCCGTTCCTGCCCCTTCCTGTGGCACCCCGTCGATAAATACTTTTACATGCTTGCCGCTGAAGCCGTCGAGCATCAGCTGCATGTCCGAGCCCACACCTCCAGATTCGCGCAGTTTCATTCCCGGAAGTTTCTGTAACGCTTCACTTAAGTTTTTGGTAGAATTCTGCAGTTCACGTGTATCTACAGCTACGGCATTAAAGGCCGAGCGCTTGATACGTCCGACTCCGTTGGAAACGACTACGACTTCATCCAGCTCGGTGACTGAAGGCTTCAAGATTACATTTTGCTTGCTACGTCCGTCTGCCAAAATTTCCACTTCTTTTTCTACCGTCTCAAATCCGATGGCAGAAACGGTCAGTATATATTTCCCGGCAGGTGCTTTCAGATGATACAAGCCTTTTTCGTTGGTTGTACAGCCATATTGCGTACCTTTGAGGTACACCGTGGCGAAGTCAATGACACTCTTGTCCGAAGAAAGAACTTTCCCAGATAGTAACGAACGGCCTTGTGCAGAAAGAGATAAGACACAAGCACCCAATAACATCAAAAGTACACCCCATTTCAAATTTTCGCTTCCCCGCGAAAAAGATAAATTTCTCATTTACTGTAACTCGTATTTTTTGTTCAGGACTAATTTTCTGTGTGCAAAATTAAGGCGATTGTCCGGGTGGGGCAATCGCCAAATATGGGTAATTTAGACTATGTATAAATACCTATTTGTAGGTATTGTGTAGTTTGTCCTATGAAATGTAACGGGTTACGGTTAGAGAATTTGGACTGTTACAGGATATGGAAGTGCTTCAATGCCTGCATGATACCTTCTTCATCCACTGAGGTGGTGATATAATCGGCCGCAGCTTGTATGTGAGGAGCCGCGTTTCCCATGGCAATTCCCATACCTACATGTTTCAACATCGGAATGTCGTTGCCGCCATCGCCGAAAGCCATGGTATCTTTCAGGTCAATTCCGTAGTAAGCCAACATCTGATCGATACCGTGACTTTTACTGTTTCCCCGTGCAATGATGTCGGCAAAGAGCGGATGCCAGCGCATGGGTTCACAATGAGTCAGTACCTTTCCGAATATCTCTTCGTCTTTTTCTTCGGGGAAATATCCCATAATTTGCAGAATTTCTTTCTCTCTTGCGGTTTCTATGGGACGGATTTCCGGAATGTCAATTTGAATCAGACGGGCAATCTCTCTGACAGCCTCATCCTCATGTGTCAGGAACCAGGTATTGTCGTGTACAAAAACAAACGGCATTTCCGGATGGTCATGCTGGTACTGAATGAGTCGTTCAATGTCTTCCTGCGGTACGCAGCCCTTGTAGATGTCCTCATGATTTGCCGTGAAGCAATGTGCTCCGTTCAGTGTGACATAACCGTCGAAATCCAGGTCACCCACGGCATCCATCATCAACGTCTTTGGACGGCCGGTGGCAATGAATACCTTAATACCTTTTTCTCTCAAAAGTCGCAGGGCTTCGCGGGTAGACTCCGGCACGGTGTGAGTCTGGAAAGAAACTAATGTTCCATCAATATCAAAGAATATCGCTTTTACCATTTTTCGTGTATTAAAAGTCCGTGCAAAGATAGCGAATTTTTAGAAGAATTTTTTTGACCTATGTGGAATCTGCCAGATGATAAGTGGACTAATGAATATGATGATGAGGCGGAAACTCTAGTAAAATCTGTATAAAACTCTCCGAGCTCTTTTACGTTTCGCATGGCGGAACCGTAGGTTTCCCGATGCAAAAACGAACGTTCCCGGATGCGGAGACGTAGGGTTTGGGTAAAGGAAACCTAGAAGATGTGATTCGGATTTTTTGATTAGTACGTTGCGTTTCTTAAATCAGCAGAAAGAGAAAAAGTCTGTTTTATTTACATATTGTGATAAATTGTTTTGTTTCTGTGTGGTATTTATTACATTTGCCACTGAATATGATTAAATAATGTGTATTTGAAAGATTTTTCAGGTGTTTCCTGTGCAAAAGTGAGAGTGAATCATGGAAAACAAAACGTATCAGTATAAAAGAATCACGGTAAAGATAGGTAGTAACGTGCTGACCCGCCGTGACGGCACACTGGATATAACCCGCATGTCAGCATTGGTGGACCAGGTGGCCGAGTTGCATAAAGCAGGAGTGGAAATCGTACTGGTATCTTCCGGAGCGGTAGCTTCAGGAAGAAGCGAGTTGAAACCCTTGCGGAAACTGGACAGTGTGGACCAGCGGCAACTTTTTTCGGCAGTGGGACAGGCTAAGTTGATAAACCGTTATTATGAACTGTTTCGTGAGCACGGCATTACCGTAGGTCAGGTACTCACGACTAAGGAGAGTTTTTCTACCCGTCGGCATTACCTGAACCAGCGTAATTGCATGAAGGTGATGTTGGAGAACGGGGTGATTCCTATCGTGAATGAAAATGATACGATTTCGGTGACCGAGCTGATGTTTACCGACAACGATGAACTATCGGGTATGATTGCTTCGATGATGGACATGCAGGCATTGATTATCCTTAGTAACATTGACGGCATTTACAACGGTTCACCTTCGCAGCCGGGTACTTCTGTGATACGTACGGTGGAGCGTGGAAAGGATTTGTCGGATTACATTCAGACGGAAAAGTCCGGATTCGGACGGGGAGGGATGCTTACCAAAAGCACCATTGCCCGTAAGGTGGCCGATGAAGGTATTGCCGTGATTATCGCCAATGGCAAGAAAGAGAACATCCTGTCGGATTTGTTGTGTCATCCGGATACGACAGTCTGTACCCGTTTCCTTCCAGCTATGGAGGGAGTGTCGAGTATGAAGAAGTGGATTGCGCACAGTGAAGGCTTTGCCAAAGGGGAACTTCATCTGAACCGTCAGGCAGTAGAGGCCGTCAAAGGAGTGAAGGCTACCAGCATCCTTCCGGTGGGAGTGACGCGGGTTGTGGGAGATTTTGAGAAAGATGACCTCGTGCGCGTGATGGACGAGCAAGGACGGCAGATTGGAGTAGGCCGTGTATCAGCCGACTCGGCAGAAGCACTTTCCATGGTGGGACAGCACGGGCAGAAACCGCTGGTACATTACGATTATCTGTATTTGGAATAAACCGGGATGGCTTACTCCATCGGTACGGTGCGTTGTTCTGCCACGGATTGTATGGACAGAGGGGTAACCGAAGTCCAAAGAGCCAGGTCGTGTATATCGGCCGGGTAAGGTATCTCCTGTTTCATTTCGGCTTCTAATGCTTTGAGCATGATGTAGTCCATTCCCTCATGGTGCGTGTCGATGCGCAGTGCTTCTTCTCCCCATTGTTGCCAATAGAGGTGTTCGTATTTTTGCAGGTAAGCGGTATCTGTCTCCCATGTTTCGTGCGGACTTTTTCCTTCCAGGTAAATGCGTCGCTGTTCTCCCTGCCAGATTCCTTTGGTGCCTTGTATTTCGAAGTCCAGGCTTCTGGGGCGGGGAAGAGTGGTGTCGTGAGTCAAAGAAACCAAGGTTCCGGAAGCTGTCTCCAGTTGGGTGACGGTTACGTCTCCCTGCGTGACAGGCACGTGAGGATTTCCTCCTAATTCACGGATACGCTGGTATAGGCCTGCGGGTTTGGAAGAAAAGGTGGTCAGGCGTACAAAACGGTCTTTGCGGGGAATGCCGGCGATGAGGCAGAGAGGAGCCAGTCCGTGAGTAGGATAAAGATCGCCATTTTCCTGCTGGTAGAATTTGCTTCGCCAGATGCTTTCCGTCTTTTTCCGGTTGCCCAGATTACCCTGGTCGTCCAATAGAAGATTGCGCAAGTCGTGACGGTAACCTCCTCGCATGTATACCACTTCACCTAATTCACCGGCACTGACCAGGTTGTGCATGGCCAGAATTTCCTGCCGAAAAAGTGTGTTCTCCAGCGGAAAGATTTTTTTCTTTCCGGCTTCTGCCGCTTCAATCAGCGGCTGGTATTCATGCAGGTAAAGCCCTCCTTTGATTTCCAGTGCCACATGGCAACCGTGTTGTATGCAGTACAAGGCGTGGGTTACGTGCAACTGCCATGGAGAAGCAATGAAAACCAGTTGCGGGGCATGAAGGGTAATCATTCTTTGATAATCATCTCCTCCCTGGTTGTAGCAAGGCACGTCGTAGTCGGCTTCCCGGGCTTCCGGGTCGGCAATGGCAGTCACCTGGAAGTAAGGAATGTGTCGGGTCAGGGCAAGCAGTTGCTTTCCCCGGTATCCCATACCGATATAGGCTATTTTCAGTGTATTCATGGTTAGCAGGTTCGTTTTATTCCGTCGATGAACATCAGTTCCTTGATTCCAAAAACTGAATCAGCAGGTTGCGGGGTAGGGAATAGGTATTTCCATGTTCCTGCACGTATTTCAGCAGGTAGAGCCCTTCCTGGCGAAGTCGGGCTTTAGGCACGAGGTTTGCGGTGTCTTCCGCCATTTTTAGCAGCATCATGGCGGCTAATTCGGTCTTCTCCATCCCATCTTTTTCCTGACTGTATTTTTCCAGTATGGTTTGGCCGTCCATTTCTTCCAGCTGTTGGGGAGTGACCTCCAGCACTTGCCGTGCCGTACTTTCATATTCCTCCCAGTCCGACTTGCTGATATGCTTCCGGCGGAGAATCAGGTTAGCTATTGCGGCAAATATTTCCTGAATCATGCGTATGATGTAATCCTGTCTGATCATGGTTTTTAATTTTTCGGTTACAAAGTTCGAAATATTTTTCTTGGTTTTTCATAATCTTTCGTAATTTTGAGCGAATAACTAAAAAATTGCACTATGGACGAACAAATAAGACAAATAGGAGAACGTATCCGCGGATTGCGCGATGCGCTGGATTTGAGTGTAGAGGACATGGCCGGACAATGTGGGTTGCCGGTGGAACAATATAAGCAGATTGAGTCGGGCGAGTGTGACATTGCGGTCAGTACGTTGCAGCAAATCGGACGGAAGTGCAACGTGCCGCTTGACGTGCTGATGTTCGGGGAAGAACCTAAGATGAATGCTTATTTCCTGACACGCTGGGGAACCGGTATTTCGGTGGAGCGTACGAAGGCATATAAATACCAGTCGCTGGCTTCAGGGTTCCGCAACCGCAAGGCCGATCCTTTCCTGGTAACGGTAGAGCCCAAGCCGGAGGATACACCTATTTATTATAATACGCACTACGGACAGGAATTCAACTTGGTGATTGAGGGCCGGATGCTGTTGAGCATAAACGGAAAAGATCTGATTCTGGAGCAGGGAGACAGTTTGTATTTCGATTCTTCACTGCCTCACGGAATGAAGGCGCTCGACGGAAAAGCGGTGAAGTTCCTCGCCATCGTTATGTAGTAATTAATTTTGAAAAGAAATATGTTAGAAAGATTTGTTGAACAAACTCACTTTACCTCACAAGAGGATTTCATTGCGAATTTTAAAGTGAAGGTGCCGGAAAATTTTAATTTCGGTTATGATGTGCTAGATGCCTGGGCGGCTGAACAGCCCGATAAAAATGCGTTGCTGTGGACAAACGACAAAGGAGCACATATACAGTTTACGTATGCGGACTTGAAGAAATATACCGATATGACTGCCTCCTATTTCCAGAGCCAGGGAATCGGTCATGGAGATAAGGTCATGCTGATTTTGAAACGCCGGTATGAATTTTGGTTCTCTATCATTGCTCTTCACAAGTTGGGAGCAGTGGTCATTCCGGCTACACACTTGCTGACAAAGAAGGATATTGTGTATCGTTGTCAGGCTGCCGGTATCAAGATGATTGTGGCTGCCGGTGAACCGGTTATCACAGAACATATTTTGGCGGCTATGCCTGATTCTCCTACGGTAGAACGTCTGGTGAGTGTCGGTCCGGAATATCCGGAAGGTTTTGAAAATTTCCATAAGGGTATGGAAGCTGCCGCTCCTTTTGTACGTCCGGAACATGTGAATACCAACGAGGATATTTCACTGATGTACTTTACTTCGGGAACTACCGGAGAACCGAAGATGGTGGCACACGACTTTACTTATCCGCTCGGACATATTGCTACCGGATGCTTCTGGCACAATCTGCATGAAAATAGTTTGCACTTGACCATTGCAGATACCGGATGGGGAAAGGCTGTATGGGGAAAGCTGTACGGACAGATGATTGCTGGTGCCAATATCTTTGTATACGACCATGAGAAGTTTACTCCGGCAGATATTCTGCAAAAGATTCATGATTATCACATTACTTCACTATGTGCACCTCCTACGATTTATCGTTTCCTGATTCGGGAAGACTTGTCGAAATATGATTTGTCTTCACTGGAATATTGCACGACGGCGGGCGAGGCGTTGAACTATTCTGTATATGAGACTTTCAAACGTATTACGGGCATTCGTCTGATGGAAGGATTCGGACAGACGGAAACGGCATTGACACTGGCTACTTTCCCGTGGATGGAGCCGAAACCGGGAAGTATGGGTGTGCCTAATCCGCAGTATGACATAGACTTGCTGAAGCCAGACGGTCGTTCGGCGGAAGATGGCGAACAGGGACAGATTGTGGTACGTACGGATAAAGGTAAACCGCTTGGCTTGTTCAAGGAATATTATCGTGATGCTGAACTTACCCGTGAGGCCTGGCACGATGGTATCTATTACACAGGCGATGTGGCTTGGCGTGACGAAGACGGTTATTACTGGTTCGTAGGACGTGCCGACGATGTCATCAAGAGCTCCGGTTACCGTATCGGCCCGTTTGAAGTAGAAAGTGCCTTGATGACGCATCCGGCAGTAGTGGAATGTGCCATTACCGGTGTGCCCGATGAAATCCGCGGTCAGGTGGTAAAGGCCACTATCGTATTGGCAAAGGACTACAAGCAGAAGGCCGGACCGGAACTGATAAAGGAATTGCAGGACCATGTGAAACGGGTGACAGCTCCTTACAAGTATCCGCGTGTCATTGAGTTTGTGGATGAACTGCCGAAAACCATCAGTGGAAAAATCCGCCGTGTGGAAATCCGTCAAAAAGACAACAATTAAATGATAAAAAATACTATCTTTGCATCGATACTTAAATTTTATATAGAACGGTGCAAATGAAAGGAAAATTTTTTATTAATCTAGCATCTGTATTAAGTTTCTTTGCGATCTCTGGTGAGTTGACAGCACAGGTCGTAAAGCATGAGCGGTTGCTCTCTTTTGAAGAAGCTGTACCGCAGGAACTCTCCGGCGCAGGGTCGACTTTATCTCTTAGTGATGAACACTATAAAGATGGAAGCCGTTCCCTGCGTTGGACGTATAAACCGGGGGCTGTCCTTTCCCTGAAAAAGGATTTGAAGTTTGAAGCCAAAGATCCGACGGGAAAAGATACGTATCTGTCGGCTTTTATTGTATGGGTGTATAACGAGAAGGCAGTAGATAAGAAAATAACCTTTCAATTCTTGAAGGATGGAAAGGTATGTACATCTTTCCCCTTCGGCATTAACTTCACCGGATGGCGTGCGGCATGGGTTTGCTATGAACGCGATATGGAAGGTACGCCGGAAGAAGGCATGAATGAGTTGAGGATACTGGCACCGGATGTAGAAGGGGAACTTTTTATCGATCATCTGATTCCGGCCAGCAAGGTAGATGCGCGTCAGCAGGCTGCCGATGTACAGGTGCCTTTTGTACACAAAGGGACGACCAATCACTGGCTGGTGATTTATCCGCATTCATTGTGGAAATCGGATTTACCTTTGAAACCGGTTTCAGAAAAAGAGCTTCAGGATATGCACCTGATGGAAAAGCGCTACCGGGATTTGATTTATACACCGGGTAAATTGTCTCAAAAACAGATAGATAAAATTCGCCGGAAGTATGATGCCTATAAGATTGTATATAAAAATGGTAAGGTGAGCGGATTGCCTATTTTTATGGTACGTCAGTCGGAAGCATACGAGCGTATGATTCCCCATTGGAACAAGGATATGTTTACGAAACTGGGCATGGAAATGAAGGCCTATTTCGACCTGATGAAAACCATTGCCGTGGCATATCATAACGCGCAGGACGCACAGGTGAAACAGGAAATGCGCCAGAAATTCATGGCTATGTATGACCATATCACCGACCAGGGAGTAGCTTATGGCAGCTGCTGGGGAAACATACATCATTATGGATACAGTGTACGCAGTTTGTATCTTTCTTATTTCCTGATGAAGGATGTGCTGCGTGAAGAAAATCGTCTGGCGGAAGCGGAAGCTACTATGCGCTGGTATGCCATTACGAATGAAGTATATCCAAAGCCGACCGGAAACGGTATTGACATGGATTCCTTTAACACGCAGACTTCCGGACGTATTGCCAGCATTCTGATGATGGAGGATACGCCGGAAAAACTTCGTTACTTGCGTGCCTTCTCACGCTGGATTGACTACGGATGCCGTCCGGCTCCGGGATTGGCAGGTGCCTTCAAGAGTGACGGGGCTGCTTTCCATCACCGTAACAACTATCCTGCGTATGCGGTTGGAGGTCTGGATGGGGCAACTAACATGATTTATCTGATGAGCGGAACGACCTTTGCGGTATCTGAACTGGCTCATCAGACTGTAAAAGATGTGTTGCTGACCATGCGTTTCTATTGTAACCAGCAACAGTTCCCGCTGTCAATGTCGGGACGTCACCCCAATGGAAAAGGAAAGCTGATTCCGGTACAGTATGCCATGATGGCTATCTCTGGAACTCCTGACGGAAAAGAAAAGTATGATGCCGATATGGCTGCTGCTTACCTGCGTCTGGTAAGAGAACCGGCAAAACCGGGTGCCAATGAACCGGATTATTTACCGCAGGCACCGGCCGGACTGGAACGCAAGCTGGAGAAGAAACTGCTGAAGGCAGGCTTTACTCCTGAAAAAGACCCGCAGGGAAATTTAGCGTTGGGATATGGCTGTGTGTCTGTACAGCGACGGAACAACTGGGCGGCAGTGGTACGTGGTCATTCACGTTACTTATGGGATGCAGAGCATTACCTGGATGCCAATTTTTATGGACGATACTTGGGTTATGGCAGCATGCAGGTGCTGACTGCTCAGCCGGGAGAAAGAGTAACCTTTACAACGAGTGGCTGGCAGGAAAACGGATTCGACTGGAACCGAATTCCGGGTGCTACTTCCATTCATCTGCCTTTTGACCAGTTGCGTGCGAAAGTGCTGAATGTGGATGCTTTTTCCGGAATGGAAGAAATGCTGTATTCTGATGAGTCGTTTGCCGGAGGGCTTTCTCAAGAACGTGAGAATGGAAACTTTGGTATGAAGTTGCACGAACATGATAAGTACAACGGTTCGCACCGTGCGCGGATTTCGTATCATTTCTTTGGAAATACCATCGTAGCTCTTGGCTCTGACATTGAGAACGTTAATCATGATTATCCAACAGAAACTACTGTATTCCAGCTGGCTGCCATTACGCCGGAAGAAAAAGCATATTGGGACAACTGGAAGGATAACGGACATACGTATCTGGCTCCTAATGGAGTGGGGTATTATGTACCGGGAAATGTACAGTTTGAAAAGAACTTCCCTCAGGTAACAGTTGGTGAACGTAGTGTAAAACCGACTTCCGGCGATTGGGTATCTTTGGTGTTCAATCACGGAAAAGCACCTCAGGGGGCTTCGTATGAATATGCGGTGTTGCCGCAGACTGATGAGCAGGGTTTGACACAGTTTGCCAAACAGCCGACTTATCAGGTGTTGCAGAAAGACCGGAATGCGCATATCGTGACTTCCGGTGCAGAACACTTGACTTCATACGTGCTTTTTGAAACTCCACAGAAGGCTTTGCCAGGTGATTTCATTGAGAAGGCGGATACTTCTTGTCTGGCTATGGTAAAGCAGGTGGACAAGAAAAAACTGGTGCTGACCGTAGCACAGCCGGATATGGCTTTCTATCGTGGTCCGAGTGATGAGGCCTTTGATGAAAATGGCAAACGCATTGAACGCAGTATTTATTCTCGCCCGTGGATTGATGACGAAAGTAAGGAGATTCCGGTAACCATCACCTTGAAAGGGAAATGGAATGTGGCATCTCATCCTGCTGTGAAAGTGCTGGAATCGGACAAGAAACATACCGTATTGCAGTTTACTTGCCGTGAAGGAAAGAGTTATGATGTGCAGCTTTCCAAATAGGATACTGTAAGGTATACATACACAAAAAGCCGGAGTGACAAGTTGAACGCTCCGGCTTTTTGTGTATTTGTATGATGGATAGTTAGTTGCGCGAATCGGCTCCCCACATCATTTTCTCGCGTAAGGTATTGAAGAAAGAGTGGTGGCAGCGCTTGACGATACGGATGAAGTATTCTCCCCTCCGGATAGTGAGTCGGGTACCTTCACGGAAAGTTTCACTCCGGCCATCGATGGCAATCAGGAAATTATGGCTGCGACTTTCTACTTCCAGTGTGACTTCCCATTCATCGCGAATGACAATGGGGCGTACGTTTAAACTGTGTGGAGCTACGGGAGTCAGGCTGATGGTACCGCTCTGAGGTACTAAAATCGGACCGCCTACACTGAGGGAGTAGCCTGTAGAACCGGTAGGGGTAGCCACAATCAGGCCGTCTGCCTGATACACATTTAACAGTTCCCCGTTGATATAGGCACGGATGGTAATCATGGAAGAACTGTCTCGCTTCAGAATGGCGATTTCATTCAGCCCGTAAGGATAGCCTTTCAGCACCTGACCGTTGCAGGTGAGTTTCAGCACCCTTCGTGGTTCTGCCAGATACATTCCCTGATAAATCTCATCGAAGGTTTCTTCCATCTGGTCGGGTGAAATATCGGCCAAGAAGCCCAATCGCCCGGTATTGATGCCTAATATGGGGATTTCCTTGTTGCCAACCAGGCTGGCTGTTTTTAGAAACGTACCGTCTCCTCCTACACTGAGTGCCATGTCGGCGGTAAAGTCATGACCGTTGAAAATCTCTAAATTGGTTAAATCTGCGTTTGTGTGCAGGCGAAGGAACTCATAAAACTCACGATGGATACAGATGTGCGCCTCCTTGCGCCGGAGGATTTCCAGCAGATGGGTTACATGAGCCGATTTATGCTCCTGATACGTATTTCCAAAGAGGGCGAATTTCATCTTCCGCTGCATAGAATGTGTCTTTTTTATCAATCTTTTTAAGAATAAACATGTCAAGTTTCTCGTAAAACCTGCTAACTTTGCACGTTGTTGATGCAAAGATAACGAAATTCATGAAATATGACTAAATTAAGTGTGAATATAAATAAGGTGGCTACGCTTCGTAATGCACGAGGTGGAAACAACCCTGATGTAGAGAAAGTAGCGCTGGACTGCGAGCTGTTCGGGGCGGAAGGTATCACGGTTCACCCACGTCCGGATGAACGTCATATCCGGTATGCGGATGTATATGCCTTGCGCCCGGTGTTGAAAACTGAATTCAATATCGAAGGATATCCTTCGAAAGAGTTTATCGACCTGGTACTGAGAGTAAAACCTACACAGGTGACTTTGGTGCCGGATGCTCCTGACCAGATTACTTCGAATTGTGGATGGGACACCAAAACGCATCAGGCTTTCCTGACAGAATTGATGGATACGTTCGGTGAAGCAGGCATACGTACCTCTATTTTTGTAGGTACAGACCTGGAACTGATTGAGTATGCGGCCAAGACAGGAGCCGACCGTGTGGAATTGTACACGGAACCTTATGCCTCACTCTATCCCAAGAATCCGGAAGCAGCCGTGGCTCCTTTTATAGAAGCGGCTGAGAGAGTACATAAACTGGGAATGGGATTGAATGCCGGACACGATTTGAGTCTGGTGAACTTGAAGTATTTCCATGATAATATCCCTTGGCTGGATGAAGTTTCTATTGGTCACGCACTGATTTGTGATGCACTTTATTTAGGATTAAAGAAAACCATTGAAGAATATAAAAATTGCCTTCGTTAAATTATGATGACATTAACTTTACTGGCTGCCGCACAAGCTGTAGCCGATACAATGGCCGGAGCAAATCCGGTGTTGACTCCGGTTGCTTCGGGGGAACCGCAGATGAATCTTTGGGATATGGCCTGCAAAGGAGGCTGGATTATGATCGTACTGGCTTTGATGTCGGTAATTGCTTTTTATATTTTCTTTGAACGCGCGGTGGCTATCCGCAAGGCTGGAAAGGATGATCCTTTGTTTATGGACCGTATCCGTGATTATATCAAATCGGGAGAAATCAAATCGGCTATCAATTATTGCCGCATTACGAACACTCCTTCTGCACGTATGATTGAAAAAGGAATCACACGTATGGGACGTCCGGTTGCCGATGTGCAGGCTGCCATTGAAAATACCGGAAACATCGAAGTGGCCAAGCTGGAAAATGGTTTGTCCATTATGGCTACCATTTCAAGTGGGGCACCGATGTTGGGATTCTTGGGTACGGTAACCGGTATGGTACGTGCCTTTTGGAATATGGCTAACGCTGGAAACAACATTGATATTACCCTTTTGTCAAGTGGTATTTATGAGGCCATGATTACTACGGTGGGTGGACTGGTAGTAGGTATTGCTACGATGTTTGCCTATAATCATCTGGTGTATCGTGTAGATAAGGTAGTAAGTCAGATGGAAGCACGTACGCTGGCTTTCATGGACTTGCTGAATGAACCGACTGAAAAATAATCGCGTATGGCTTTAAAGAGAAGACAGAAAATATCACCCAGCTTCAGCATGTCGTCTATGACCGACTTGATTTTCCTGCTGCTGATATTTTTTATGATTACTTCTACCATGGTATCGCCGAATGCCATCAAGGTGCTTCTGCCGCAAGGTTCGGAGCAGACTTCGGCCAAACCCATGGCACGGGTGATTATAGATAAAGACCTGAATTATTACGGGGCTTTCGGCAACGAAGATGAAATGCCGCTGGCCATTGATGAAGTGACCGCCTTTCTTCAGGAGTGTGCCCGGAAAGAACCGGAAATGTATGTGGCATTGTATGCTGATGAATCGATTCCTTATCGGGAAATCGTGCGGGTGCTGAATATTGCGAACGAGAATCATTTTAAGATGGTCCTGGCGACTCGCCGTCCGGATAAAAACTAAAACAGAGTAACGTTGAAAAAAAATAAGGTAATCGGAATTGTATGTACGGTGGCTTTGCACGTGCTGGTGCTGCTGTTGCTGTTTCTTCTGAAGCTGACCGTTCCGGCAGAACAGGAGGAAGGCGGTGTACCCGTCATGTTAGGCAATACGGAACTGGCTGCAGGTGATGCCGACCCTTATACGATGACCGAGGTGGATGTCATGCCGTCGGAAGCTCCTTCTTCTGCACCGGAAGCTGTAGCGGAGCCAGAGGTAGAACAGCCCATGATTACGCAGCAGGATGAGCCTTCTTTGCAGGTGAAGAAAGAAAAGCCTAAAACAGAGACGAAGAAGGAACAACCTAAAAAGACACCGGTAAAGACTGAAACGCAGAAGGTGAATAAGCCGAAGGAGAAAACAGAGGCGGAAAAACGGGCGGAAGCAGAAAAAGCGGCAGCTCAGGCTGCGGCCAATGCCATTGCCGGGGCGTTTGGAAAAGGTTCTCAGATGGGAAGCAAAGGAAATGCTGCCGGAGCCGGACTGCAGGGTAGTCCTACAGGAAATTCTTCTACTGGAAAAACGAGTGGTGTAGGTGGTTATGGCACATTCGACCTGAACGGGCGAACTTTGGGAGGTGGAAAGCTTCCTGTACCCGTCTACAATGTGCAGGATGAAGGACGTGTGGTTGTAACCATTGTGGTGAATCCAGCCGGACAGGTCATCAGTACCAGCATTAACAAACGGACGAACACAGTGAATCCGGCATTGCGAAGAGCGGCGGAAGAGGCAGCTCGAAAAGCACGCTTTAATGCGGTGGATGGAGTGAATAATCAGAGCGGTACCATTACGTACTACTTTAAGTTGAAATAAAACTTTTAATTCTAAATAATAGATTTATGAAAGCAGTTTGTATCTTTTTGGCTGAAGGTTTCGAGGAAATGGAAGCCATGTTTCCGTTGGATATTATGCGCAGAGGCGGATTGAACGTAAAAACGGTGTCTGTCACTGGAAACAAGACGGTCATCAGTTCTCATCAGGTACCCATTGTGGCTGATTTGTTGTTCGAAGAACTGAAGGAGGAAGATGTAGAAATGATTGTTCTTCCTGGTGGACTGCCGGGTGCTACTAACTTGGATGCACATGCCGGACTGGACAAACTGATTATGAGCTTTGCGGCTGCCGGAAAACCGTTGGCTGCCATTTGTGCCGCTCCGATGGTATATGGCAAGCGCGGTTTGCTGAAAGGCAAGAAAGCTACTTGCTATCCGGGCTTCGACAAGTTCCTGGAAGGAGCAGAATACACAGGAAATATGGTAGAAGTAGTCGACAACTTCATTTTGGGTAAAGGTCCGGGTGCTGCACCTGCCTTTGGCTTTACTATCCTGGAGAAATTTGCAGGAGCAGAAAAAGCACTCGAAGTGAAAAAAGGAATGTTGCTGGCTTAATGAAGAAATATGTGATAGTGGTAGCGGGAGGAAAAGGCCTGCGTATGGGGGGAGAGATTCCCAAACAATTCATTCCGGTAAAAGGAAAACCGGTATTGATGCGTACGCTGGAAACTTTTCATGCCTGTGACCCGAACATTGAACTGATTGTGGTGCTTCCGGTGGAACAGCGTTCCTACTGGGAGCACCTTTGTGCTGAATATGGCTTTACGTTGCCTCACCGTGTTGCGGCAGGTGGAGAAACCCGTTTCCATTCCGTAAAGAACGGATTGACACTGGTAGAAGAAGACGGTGTGGTCGGTGTGCACGACGGGGTACGTCCTTTCGTTTCTGCCGAAGTCATTGCGAATTGTTATGCGCAGGCAGCCACTTTGCAGGCTGTGGTTCCGGTAACAGATGTAGTGGAAACAGTCCGTCATTTGTTGCCCGAAGGAGGAAGTGAGACTGTATCACGCAATGACTACAAGCTGGTGCAGACTCCTCAAGTCTTCACTGTGGAGTTGTTGAAACGGGCCTATGCCCAGGACTACAAGCCCTTCTTTACCGACGATGCTTCGGTGGTGGAAGCATTGGGACAGCCGGTACATCTGGTATCCGGCAACCGGGAGAACATCAAACTCACTACACCCTTTGACTTGAAAGTAGCAGAATCTCTTATCGACGACTAATGTTTGACCTATCCACACGCGATGTGAAATATTTGCCAGGAGTAGGGCCGCAGCGGGCGGCCATGCTGAATAAGGAATTAAATATCTATTCCTTACGCGACCTGTTGTATTATTTCCCATACAAGTATGTGGACCGCAGTCGTCTGTATTACATCCATGAGATAGACGGCAACATGCCTTACATACAGTTGCGCGGACGGATTCTGAGTTTTGAAATGTTCGGAGAAGGCCGTCAGCGCCGGTTGGTAGGACATTTTTCCGACGGTACGGGAGTGGTGGACTTGGTGTGGTTTCAAGGATTGAAATATGTCACCGGAAAATATAAAGCCAACGAAGAATACATTGTGTTCGGCAAGCCGACGGTTTTCAACGGACGTATCAACGTGGCTCATCCCGATATTGACCCGGCACAAGAACTGACCCTTTCCACCATGGGGCTTCAGCCTTATTACAACACCACGGAAAAGATGAAGCGTACCAGTCTGAATTCTCATGCGCTGGAAAAGCTGATGAAAAATCTTTTTCAGGCTTTGCAGAAGGAGAGTTTTGAGGAAACGCTAAGTCCCTCTTTAATTGCGGCACATCAGCTGATGCCCCTGACCGATGCGTTGTATAATATTCATTTCCCGCAGAATCCAGAACTTCTTCGTAAGGCACAGTATCGCTTGAAATTTGAGGAACTGTTTTACGTACAGCTCAATATTCTCCGTTATACTAAAGAACGTCGCAATAAATTTCGTGGACTGGTATTCGAACGGGTGGGTGAAATTTTCAATACCTTCTATGCGCATCACCTGCCTTTCCAGTTGACGGGGGCACAGAAACGCGTAATCAAGGAAATGCGTCGCGACATGGGCAGCGGACGACAGATGAACCGTCTGTTGCAAGGCGATGTAGGTAGTGGAAAAACATTAGTAGCCCTGATGACTATGCTGATAGCCTTGGATAACGGATTTCAGGCCTGCATGATGGCTCCGACGGAAATTCTTGCCACACAGCATTATGAAACCATCCGTCGCTTTCTGAATGGGATGCCCGTGCGGGTGGAACTGTTGACCGGCAACGTGAAAGGCAAACGCCGTGAAACGATTCTTCGCGACTTATTAACAGGGGATGTGCATATCTTGATTGGTACGCATGCTGTGATTGAAGATACCGTCAACTTCTCTTCTTTGGGACTGGTGGTGATTGACGAACAACACCGTTTTGGAGTAGCCCAGCGAGCCAAGTTGTGGGCTAAGAATACCCGTCCTCCTCATGTACTGGTTATGACAGCTACCCCGATTCCCCGTACGCTGGCCATGACCTTGTATGGCGATTTGGATGTGTCGGTCATTGATGAGTTGCCTCCCGGCCGAAAGCCTATCCAGACCATTCATCAGTTTGATAACCGCCGGAAAAGCATATACGAGTTCATGCGGAAACAGATTCAGGAAGGACGTCAGGTATACATCGTGTATCCGTTGATACAGGAGAGCGAAAAGATGGACATCAAAAATCTGGAAGAGGGTTACATGCACGTCTGCGAAGAGTTTCCAGAGTACAAGGTCAGCAAGGTGCATGGCAAGATGAAACCGGCCGAGAAAGAAGAAGAAATGCAGCGTTTCTTGGCTAACGAAACCCAGATTATGGTGGCTACTACCGTGATAGAAGTCGGTGTGAATGTGCCCAATGCCTCGGTGATGGCTATTGAGAATGCCGAACGCTTCGGACTTTCCCAGCTCCACCAGTTGCGTGGACGAGTAGGTCGTGGTGCCGACCAGTCCTATTGCATTTTAGTGACCGGATACAAGTTGACGGAAGAAACCCGCAAGCGCATTGAAATCATGGTGCAGACCAATGACGGTTTTGAGATTGCCGAAGCCGATCTGAAACTACGTGGTCCTGGCGATTTGGAAGGTACCCAGCAGAGCGGGGTCGCCTTCGATTTGAAAATTGCCGACATCGCCAAAGACGGTCAGTTGTTGCAGTATGTCCGTGAAATAGCTGAACGCCTGCTGGATGACGACCCTGAAAGCATGAAACCGGAAAATCAAATTATCTGGCAACAGTTGAAGGAACTCCGTAAGAAAAATGTAAACTGGTCTGTAATATCCTGACTATTAAGTTTATAATAATCCGATTGGATGTAATCGGAAAAACGCAAGTACGTTTGGAGGTAAACGCCTTTACGTTTGTATCTAAACGTACTTGCGTTTCAGGTAAAATGTACTTACGTTTCGTTTGAAATGTACTTGCGTTTCGTTTGAAATGTACTTGCGTTTTGGGAAGAATATAAAAGCTTTTCGTGTATCTGTTGAAAACGTGTGATAGTATGGTCGCAAAAAATTACATGTATTCCGTAAAAGATTCCATTTTTTTGTGTATGTTGAGGCGGTACTTTTGAATTGAAGATATTGTGTCTCATTTTTTATTTTAACTAGGAAAAACAATGAATCGATTTACGGGAACAATTATATGCATGATGACGGGAATGCTGGCTATGGCACAGCAAGTGTATGAACTGGATATGCCTGTCAAGAAAAAGACAATTTATAGTGGGCACCTGAAGTTGGGAGGAAGTAATCCTTCCGGTGAGCGTATTGAGGTAAACAGCTATTATATGTCGGTAGGGGGAAAGCCGGTTATTCCAGTAATGGGAGAGTTCCACTATAGCCGTTATCCGGAATGCCAGTGGGAAGAAGAAATTCTGAAAATGAAGGCAGGAGGAGTAACGGTGATTCCTACGTATGTATTCTGGAGTATTCATGAAGAAAAGGAAGGCGTATTTAATTGGGAAGGGAACCGGAATCTTCGTAAGTTTTTGTCATTGTGTCAGAAATATAATATGTGGACGGTGGTACGAATAGGCCCTTTCTGTCATGGGGAAATACGAAACGGAGGACTTCCCGACTGGTTGTTTGCCAAGCCCTTGGAAATTCGTTCGAACGATGCGAACTACCTGAAGTATGTGAAACGGCTTTATGAAGAGATTGGCCGACAGTTGGAAGGATTGTATTATAAAGACGGTGGAACGATTATCGGCACGCAGATAGAAAATGAACACCAGCATTCGGCGGCTCCTTGGGGAATTACATATCCGGGCGAACCGAAGGACATGACGTCGGCCACTTATGATGCCAATATTACGATGATAGGAGTGAGTGTACAGGACAAGAAAATCACGACGGCTGATTTAGGTAACCTGCACATGAAAACGCTGAAAAAGATGGCCGAAGAGGCCGGAATTCAGACACCTTTGTACACAGCTACCGGATGGGGTAATGCAGCTGTAATCGGAGAGGAGGCCATTCCTGTGACGGCTGCCTATACATATCCTTTCTGGGCCAAACCGGGTATGTCTCCTTTTTGCATGTTCAAGGATATTCAGAAGAATCCCGATTATGCACCGGTGCGTTATGACACCGAGAAATATCCTTCCTTCTGTGCAGAAATGGGAGTCGGCATTCAGATGATTTATACCCGCCGCCCTATTGTCACGGCTAAGGCCGCAGAGGCGTTGATGGTGCGTACGCTGGGGAGCGGTGCCAATGGCATCGGGTATTATATGTATCATGGAGGTTCTACTCCGAAAATGGGACCTACGGCCTTTTTCAGCGATGAACCGATGGGAATGCCCAAGATATCGTATGATTTTCAGGCTCCCTTGGGAGAATTTGGTTTGGAACATGGTTCTTATCGTGCGTTGCGCCTGTTGCATCTGTTCCTGAACGATTTCTCCAGCCAGCTGGCACCGATGGAAACGGTGCTTCCGAAGGGATATGAACGGATGACTCCGGATAACCGGGAAACGTTGCGATATGCGGCGCGGGTAAGAGGAAAATCGGGTTTCGTGTTTATGGTGAACTTTCAAGACCACGATACTGCTCGGGTAGACCAGAAAGATTTGTGCTTACGGCTGAAGTTTGCGGATGAAACACTTCGTATTCCTTCGCAAGGTACGTTTACTCTGCCGAAAGATGAGAGCCTGATTCTGCCGTTTAATTTTCAGATGGAAGATGCCTTGTTGAAGTATGCCACCGCTCAGTTATTGCTGAAACTGGATGACAGGGGGACAGACCATTACTTTTTCTTTGTGCCGGAAGGTATTCAACCGGAATTTGTGTTTGACAAGACTACGGTAGCCGGAAAATATTGTTATACTCCGGAAGCAGGCTTAAAAAGTACGTTTACGGTGAAGACATCCGGTGGAAAACGGTTTAAAGTAACCACGCTGACCCGCGAACAGGCTTTGAATGCTTGTAAAATCAACGGTAAGTTGTTGATAACTTCTTCCATGGTGCTGCCGGAAGCAGGAAGAGTACGGTTGCTGAATATGGGAGACCCTATGTTTCGCTATGTAGAATATCCTTCGGCAAAAGGCTTTAAGGAACAGATGAAAGAAGTTCCTTCCGTGCAGCCCGAATATACCTTCCGTAAGGTTGGAAGCCGTCGGTTGGCAGTTCGTTTTTCCGGAAAGGAATATCCTCAGGTAAATGACTATTTCTTGCGGCTGGATTATACAGGCGACGTGGCCATGGCTTTCTTGAAGGGTGAGCTGGTGTTGGATCACTTTTATTATGGAGCCCCTTGGCAGATTAGTCTGAAACGTTTCCAGCAAGAACTGACTGATGAGGAACTGAGTTTTTACATTCGTCCGTTGCGGAAAAATGCACCTTTCCTGTCTGATTTGCCGGGAGAAGCTGTTCCTGATTTTTCCAAAGGTTCGGTAGTTCGGGTTGATTCAGTGCAGGTTGTTCCGCAATATGTGACTACTTTGTAATGGTAAGCTGGTAGGAGAAAATCTAGAAAATTGCTATTGCGCTTCATTAGGGGATGCTTCTTTTTTCTTTCTGTATTCCGTAGGAGTCATTTTATATTCTTCCTTGAAATAATGTGTAAAGATTTTTGGAGTATTAAATCCCACTTTGTAAGCTACTTCTGCGACTGTCATCTGGGTTTTCTCCAGTAGTTTCAGACTTTTCTTAAGCCGTATGATGCGTATGAATTCGCTTGGAGAACTTCCTGTTATAGACATGAGTTTATTGTATAAGTTACTTCTGCTCATACCAATAATGCTACTTAATTCTTCTACCGAGAATTGAGGATTTTCGATGTGTTCTTCTACAGTCTTGATGGTTTTTTGAATGAAAGATTCGTCCAATGAGCTTGAGGTGATGTCACTCACTGGTATATCTGCAATAGAAAACTTTCTATGGCATTCTTGTTTCCATTTAAGTATTTTATTGATGCGAAGTTTTAAAATATCCAGGTTGAAGGGTTTGGCAATATAATCGTCTGCTCCTTCAGTTAGTCCTTTCTTTATATGTTCAATATCATTCTTAGCTGTCAGCATGATAACTGGTATATGTGAAATTTTGATGTCACTTTTTATGGCATGGCATAGTTCAATCCCATCCATGTTAGGCATCATAATATCCGTAATGACCATATCAATATGCTCTTTCTTGAGAATAGATAATGCATGTAGTCCGTCAACTGCAGAAAAAATATGATATTCCTTTTTTAGAGAATCGGATAAAAATAAGCGTAAGTCTTGGTTGTCTTCTACAATGAGTAGGGTGTTTTGATCCAGATTTTCGTTTTTCTCCTCTGATTCTAAAGATACCATTTCTTCTTCGGTCGGTTGGATATGAAATTCTGTTTCTACAATTTGCTCCATGGGAGTAATAGGAATATAAAATATAAATTTAGCTCCTGTTGGCAGGTTGTCTTCTATATGTATGTCTCCATGATGTAAAGAGAGAAGCTCTTTTACAATATGCAGTCCTATGCCACTTCCATACGATGATTTTTCATCAGCTATTTGATAAAAAGCATCAAAGACCTTGCACTTCTCATTATCTTCTATTCCTTTTCCGTTGTCGGCTACACTAGTAAATACTTTTTCGTCTTCGATCCATATTTTAACTGTAATTTTACCAGGAGTACCTGCATATTTTATAGCATTAGATAAAAGGTTCATAAGAACCTTATGTATTTTGTCTTTATCAAATGCCATAGATAAAGTGTCAATCTCTTTTTCGAAGGTTAAAGTAATCTGATAAGTGGTTGCATATACGGAAAAATGTTTGATAATATCGTCTATAAACTCAATGTAGTCTCCTTTCTCTGGATGCAGTTTCATTTCTTGTATTTCAATTTTACGGAAATCCAATATTTGGTTCACTAAATTCAGAAGGGACAAAGCATTTTAATGAATAATATTCAAGTTTGATGTAATATCTTCGTTGTGATGAGTTTTGAGCACTTCTTCTAGTGGAGCTATAATTAAAGATAGTGGGGTACGGAAGTCATGGCTTAGATGAGTGAAAAAGTTTAGTTTCATTTCATCTATTTCATGTTGTTTTTTAGCTTCAAACTCCATTTCCTTATAGTGCATTCTTCGTTTGTGCTTTTGTTCCTTTCGATACCATACATAGGAGAATAGTGTGATAACCAAGAGTAAATATAAAATTTTGGCATAAATACTTAACCATATAGGAGGTTCAATATTGATGAGAAGTGTGGAGGGATTACTCCATAGTCCTCCAGAGTTGGTAGCTCGAACTTCTAGCTCATATATTCCTGGAGCCATATTGTTAAAAGCAATATAGTTGCTTTCGAGTGAAATCCATTGATTGTTCGTTCCACTCAATCGGTAGGAGAACCGAATATCATGAGTACGTACGTACTCCATGGTTGAGAAACTTAATTTAAAAGTATTTTGATTGTACTTGAGCGTTATTTTGTCTGTAAGTTCAATATTCTGGCTTAATATTTTGTGATGATTATATAAGGAATCTACATTAATAGTTGTGTCCAGAACTTTTAATTCTGTAAAGATGACTTTGGATATGTTTTTGTTGTATTTTATATTAGGATTAATATCGTAATATCCTCCATTTCCTCCTACTATGATATGACCGTTTTGTGACTTATATATGGAGTTATGTACGAAATCAGAGGTTTGTAACCCGTCGTTTTTGGCGTATGGGAGGCAATGAAATGTATAGCCATGTCCATGTTGATCTACTTGTATCTCTATTTTAGTAACTCCATCTGTAGTTACTACCCAAATATTTTGGTTGTTATCTTCGGTGATGCCTCGTACAAAATTTCCTTCCAGTCTGTGGCTCTTATTCAAATAGTAAATCGTATCAAGACGTGTGTCGAATATAGTAAGCCCTTCTCTTCCTCCCATCCACAAAAGATTTCGGCTGTCTATGTAGACGTTATTCTGTATTGTATCTTGGATGAATTGTGAGTTCTTATAGTTGTGGCGTATATTTTTTATTTCATGATTCTCTGTATTTATGACGTGAACACCATTACAGGTTGCCATATATATGGAGTTCTTTTTGTCAAAAAATACGTTCATGATATGCGGATCGACAAGACTGGAATTTTGTGGAGTAAATGTGTGAAAATATCCTGTTTTAGGATTAAATATATGCAGGCCACATTTTAAGTTCCCTAAATAGAGATTTCCTTTATTATCTTCAGTGATGCTCCATATACTGTTGTTGACGGGATTTCTTGGAAATTTATCAGAAAAAGGTTGTTGATGGAAACAATTATTCTGATAATAGCCGAATCCATCCAGATAGGTGCCAATCCATATTCTGTTTTGGGCATCTACGTGCATGCAAATAATCTTATTGCTAAATGAATTATTTTGCTCTTTCTTAAAAGTGGTAATATTCCCATTAGGATCTACTTTATAGATTCCATCTCCGTCTGTACCAATCCATAAATTATGCTCATGATCTTCCACTTGACATGAAGTATCGTAAGTGGAAGGGAGCATGGTTTTAGAGAAAGAGAAGAAGTGTGGGTTGTAGTAGGATATTCCGTTTCGCATTGTACCTACCCACATAGTGTTTTCATCATCATAGTAAAAGCACCATACTTTGTTGCTTCCTAATGAGTAAGGGGACAGGTTTTGTGAAATATGGGTATGTTGTTGTTTCTCTTTATCATAAATACTGATACCGTCATATTCTAATCCAATCCATATTTTATGGAAGTTATCTTCACAAATACTGATAACCTTATTTTTTAGAAGGAGGGTATTTTTTCCTATTGTACTTAACTTCCATGTGTTATTTGTATTTTGAGAGAACAGCCAAAGTCCTTCTGTGTTGGAACTATATACCCAAATGTCGAGGTTGTCGTCTACATAAAATTTATAGCTCAAGAATTTTTCTGCACCTAATGCTTCGTTTAGTGGAATAATGGCATTTGTATGCTTATGTAATAGATCTGTTATATGAAATTTATTCTCTCCGTCGATGTAAAATAGTTTATCTTTTTTTACACTGAAAAAAGTTATGTTCTCGGGCAAATCTTTTATGGTATGAGATTGTTGGGTACTGAAAGAATATACTTTCATTGTTTCTCCATTGTATGACCATAAATTATTGTGATCGTCAGTAATAATTGTTTGTGGATTTGCGCCGCTGTGCAATTGATATTTCTGAAGTAAGGGTTGTGCATTGACAAATAAGTCTTTTTCCCTATTGTATGTGAAGTAATAGCCAAAACGTTCTATCCAGATATTATTATCTTTATCAATTAAAATCTGACTGACAGAAGTTGATAAATCTGTTCCATCTTCAGTTTTTAAATATTGCTTTACATTGTATCCATCAAAACGGTTTATGGCACTGCTTGTCACACACCAAAGAAAGCCTTCGTTGTCTTTTAGCATATCTATTACTTCATTATCAGCTAAACCGTCAGAAGTAGTGAGATGTCGGAATTGATAATGCTCTTTCGCAATTGTTACATTAAATATAAAACAAAGTATGAACAATATCTGTGCTTTCATTTAATTGTATCTTTAATATAGAATTACTAGGTTTAAATAAAGGACTACTCATTTTAATTAATCATATAACAAAAATAGTAAAATATTCTTGTTATATTCTATTTGCAAAGATAATATTCATTTGAATTCCTGCTATATAGGCAGGGGTGTCTTATGTCTAAAAATAGGGTATGAAATGTTGATTCTACAATTGAAGGTATACTGTAATACATATCAGACCTTGGAGTAAATTGTTTGTATTTACATTTGCATGTGTAAAAAATCTTTGTTTTCTGTGTTCTTGGTAGTTTCTGTTTATCTATAGGTAAATGGTTTGCTTTTTGGGAACAATAAGTTTTATTAAATTCATAAATCTATGAAAACAATAAGTAAAAAAGTTTTAATGTGTGGAGCTTTTTCCTTATCTATGTTGGGAGGAGTTCCGTATGTACAGGCAGATGCTCCAGATTGTTTGTTAGCGGTTCAGCAAGGAGCTAAAATTTCAGGTGTTATAACAGATTCCGAAGGTCCGATTATTGGAGCTTCCGTAGTTGAAAAAGGTACGAGTAACGGAACAATTACGGATTTAGATGGCCGTTTCTCTTTAGATGTAAAACCAGGTGCAATTCTTGTAGTCAGCTATGTGGGATATGCCTCACAAGAAGTAAAAGCAACGACTGGAACGATGAGAATTACCTTGAAGGAAGATAACCAGGTATTGGATGAAGTTGTAGTGACAGCTTTGGGTATTAAGAGAGAGAGAAAGGCTTTAGGATACGGAGTTGCAGAAGTTAAAGGAGAATCTCTTACTAAGGCGAAAGAAACGAATGTAATCAATTCTATGGCAGGACGTGTACCTGGTTTGGTAGTAAGCCAGACAGCCAGTGGCCCTTCTGGATCTACGCGTGTTATTTTACGTGGTAGTACAGAAATGACTGGTAATAATCAGCCATTATATGTGATTGATGGGGTACCTTTGGATAATACGAATTATGGAAGTGCTGGAACTTATGGCGGATATGATTTGGGTGATGGCATTTCGAGTATTAACCCAGATGATATTGAAAATATTTCTGTCTTGAAAGGTCCTGCTGCTTCAGCCTTGTATGGTAGCCGTGCGAGCCATGGAGTTATCCTTATTACCACAAAGAAAGCGGATGGGAAAGAAAAATTCAGTGTAGAATATAATGGAACTTTGACTATTGATACACAATTGTCTAAGTGGAATGATATTCAGCAAATATATGGTATGGGTAGCAATGGTACATATAGTATTGATGCAATATCAAATACCAATACGAGTTGGGGACCAAAAGCAGATGGAAATAACATGCTGACTTATTTTGATGGGGTATCACGTCCGTATTTGATTATTCCAGACAATACTTCAGGATTTTTCCGTACCGGTTTGACAGCTACTAATACAGCGGTAATCAGTGCTAGTCATGGTAAAACGGGGGTACGTTTTTCATATACAGATATGAGAAATAAGGATATTGTTCCTAAAACTCATATGAGCCGTAATAATTTCTCTTTGCGTGCAAATACTTCTTTATCAAAAGTTGATTTGGATTTTAGCGTGAACTATACACGTGAAGATGTGAAAAACCGTCCTGCTATGGGAGACAGTAAAGCTAATATCGGAAAGAACCTGATGACATTAGCCACAACTTATGATCAGGCATGGTTAAAGACTTATCAGGATGAAAATGGAGAATATAGCAACTGGAACGGAATGGACCCTTATAATGTAAATCCATATTGGGGCGTATATAAAAATCAGAATATTTCCCAAAAAGACCAGTTCCGTTTGAACGGTAAGGCTATTTGGAATATTAATCCCCACTTGAAGTTGCAAGGTACATTGGGTACTGAAATGAACTGGTTCACTTTTGAAGATTATCAGGCTCCGACTACTCCAGGATTCGAGGCTGGCCGTTTGCAGAATAGTACCTTCGAAAATCGTATGTATAACTTTGAGTTGTTGGCCTTGTATAACAATACATGGGGTGATTTTGATTTTAATGGAACTTTGGGAGGTAATATCTTTAAAGTGGATAATCTGACTACTATTACTACAGCGCAGGATATGCAGATTCGTGATGTAATCGCTTTACTTAGTTTTAATGAAATTAGTGTAGAGCAAAATACATATCGTAAACAGATTAATTCACTTTATGGAGCTGTAAACTTAGGTTGGAAGCACATGGTTTATTTTGATGCAACTTTACGTGCTGACCAGTCTTCTACCTTGCCTTTGAATAATAACTCTTATTTGTACCCTTCATTCTCAGGTAGCTTTATCTTCTCAGAGATAATCAATAAGAAGAACGCATTACCTTATGGAAAAATCCGTATGTCGTGGGCACAAGTTGGTAGCGATACCAATCCGTATCAGTTGGGACTGGTTTATACAAAGTCTAAATATACATATCCAGGTTATACAATAGGTTATATAAATAATAATACAGTGCCTAATAAGAATTTGAAACCCACTAGAACGAATTCTTTTGAAGTAGGTTTGGAAACAAAATTCCTGAATAACCGGATTGGTTTGGATTTCACCTATTATTCTCAGATTAGTAAGGATCAAATTATGGGTATGGCCAGTTCCTGGAGTTCAGGCTACAACTATCGTTTGATTAATGCGGGTGAAATAGAGAATAAGGGTATTGAAATAGCTTTGAATACTCGTTTGATTCAAACAAAAGACTTCTCTTGGGATTTGAACTTAAACTTCTCTAAAAACCAAAATAAGGTAAAAGAGCTGGTAGATGGAGTGGATATGTTTGAACTTGAAAAAGCGTCATGGCTTGATGTGCAGGTAGCGGCTAAGGTGGGTGAAAATTATGGATCTATCATTGGCCCGGACTTCCAGCGTAACGAGAATGGAGATATTCTTATTGATCCGTCGACAGGTCTGCCTATGTATGATAAGAGCTCACATATATTAGGTAATGCATCATGGGACTGGACAGGTGGTCTTGTTACAACTTTGGCTTATAAGAATTTATCATTGTCTGCTGTGTTTGATGTGAAAGTGGGTGCAGATCTCTATTCTATGTCTGCTCGTTCTGCTTATGAGTCCGGTAAGGCTTTGGAAACACTGCAGGGCCGTGAAGAGTGGTATCGTTCTGAAGAACAGCGTAAGGCAGCCGGATTCCCGAAAGGTTCTCCTGACTGGAAACCTACTGGTGGATTTATTGCTCCGGGAGTAATAGACAATGGCGATGGAACTTATCGTCCGAATGATATATACATTAATCCTGAAGATTATTGGATGAGTGTTTGTCGAAATGCCCCTTCAATGTTTATCTATGATAACTCGTATGTGAAATGCCGTGAGCTGACATTAACTTACCAGTTCCCGAAAAAGCTTCTGAAGAATGTAGTAGATAACTTGACCATTTCATTTGTAGCACGTAACCCGTTCATCGTGTATAAAAATATTCCTAACATAGACCCAGACTCTAACTATAATAATACTACAGGTATGGGATTGGAATATGGTTCTTTGCCTTCACGCAAAAGTTATGGATTCAATGTGAATATTAAATTCTAATCTGAGTAGACTCGTTACCTAAAATAAAATAGATATGAAATACAATAAATCAATTTTGGCAATGCTATTGACCGCATGTACTTTTTCATTTAGTGCTTGTAGTGATAGTTATATGGAAGATATGAATACAGACCCTTCTAAAGCAGATATAATTGACCCTAATGCCCAGCTTACTACTGCGGAATTACAGACGTATGGCAGATTGGATATGGTCGATATATTCAGAAACTATTTATATGCTTTTAACCAGCAGTTCATGGGATGCTGGAATACTACATTCCATGGTGGTCGCCATTTTATTGATAATAATATTATGGGATATGGCTGGACATTAGGTTATACAGGAGCTGTTTCAAATTTGGTAGATGCAGAATATCGAACAAAAGACGATCCGGAAAAAGTGAATATCAATGCGGCATTGAATATTTTTTATGTATATACAATGTCAGTTATGACAGACCTGTATGGAGATGTTCCTTACAGTGAGGCAGGAAAAGGTTATCTGGAAAGTATCTTTACTCCCCGTTATGACGAGCAGAAAGATATATATGATAGTTTCTTTAAGGTGTTAAGTAAGGCTGTTGATCAGTTTGACCCTGCTAAGGATGAGATAACAAGTGATGTGATTTACGATGGAGATATTCAGAAATGGAAGAAGTTTGCAAATTCTCTTCGCTTGCGTTTTGCAATGAGAATCTCCAATGTTGATCCGGAAAGGGCAAAACAAGAGTTTGAAAGCGCGTTGCAGGCAGACGGAGGAGTCTTTGAAAGCTCAAGTGATGATGCTTTGATTAAATATATGGAAATTTCATATAGCTTCGGATCAGAATCATATACAGATTATAGAGGAAATGCTTTGTCAAAAGTCCTTTATGGAAATGACCCTGCCAATAATCCGACTTATCTGTGTTCCACTTTCTTTAATCAGTTGTATAATACCGGTGACCCACGTACATTTAGAATAGCCCGTTGCTATTATGATGGTCTTATGAGTACTTCAAGTCCTGACAATCGTATTGACTTGACTGAAGAAATGATAGAAAAAGGTATTGCATTTCAGCCTTGTGTGCCCGGAGCATTCTCATGGGAACCATGGCCTACGGGATATGATAGTGATATTTTGAAGGAAATAGCTGAAACCAATCCGAATATTGTGTATTCAGTAGCACGTGAAGTAGAACCGAAGCTGGCAACAACTTTCTTGATGAGTGATAATCCTGGAGTGGTAATGACATATTCAGAGGTTATGTTTTTAATGGCTGAAGCTGCATTGAAAGGATGGAATGTAGGGTCAGCATCAGTAGAAGAGTATTATAAGAAAGGTGTAAGAGAAGCAATGAATTTCCTTTCAAATAATTATGATTGTGAGGAGATTACTGATGAAGAGTTTGAAACTTATTATAATGCTAATCCTATAGGTTATACAGACGAACAGAAAAAAAGTTCTATCAATACCCAAGCATGGATTTTACATTTTCTGAATCCGGCAGAGTGCTGGGCTAATGTACGGCGTTCTGGTTATCCAGTTTTAAAATCGCCTGTTGAGTATGGTTTTGAACAGTACCTGACGGATGGTAAGGAAATTCCAGTACGTTTCTGTTATCCTACTCTTGAGTCTTCGTATAATAAAGATAACTATGAAGAAGCTTTACAAAGAATGGGAGGTAAGGATAGCTGGTATACTCATGTATGGTGGGATTCTGTAGATTAATTGTAGATTAAATAAAGAGAAGAATATGAAAAAAATATATTTGATGCTTATGGCTTTTGTTGCTGTAAGTTTATTGGGAGTTTCATGTAAAGAGGATGAGCCTTTTTCAACTATTACAGAAGATGATTATCCTAAGATATTGGATCCTGTATTTCCTGATTGGGTAGATGGAGAACCAGCTGTGGTCTCACAGATAACTCATGATGCCAATTTTACAATGAAATTGACAGTTACTCCTTCTGATTATACAGAAGTAACTTGGTTAATAGACGGAGTGGAGGTTCAAAAAGGAAATGAAATAGATATTCCACTGGAAGCAGGAACTTACTCTTTAAAGGTTGTGGCAACGACTACAAAAGGACAATCCACTTCCAGGGAAGGAAAGATTGTGGTCAGTCCTCTTCAGGGCGAACCATGGTCGGAGGCTGTTGGCTTTGAACGAATTGTATCTAATGGGGCTCGTGCTCGTCTTTATGGAAATAATTTGTCTTTGGTCACAGGTGTAGTGATAGGCGAACAGACGGTTCCTATTGTATCGATGGGAAGTTCAGATTTGGGTAACTATGTAGAATATGAGGTTCCTTCAAACTTGGAGGTGGGAGAATATCGTATCAGCCTTGTAGATGTAGAAGGAAATAGCTATGGTGGAAATCTTGTAACGGTAGTTAATGTTCCGGTCATCACTGGCGGATTTGCACATGCAACCTCACATAGTGAATGGGTTATGACTGGTATCGGATTGGATAAGATTGCCTCTCTTAGTATTAATGGAACCACAGTGACTGAGTTTATCAGACAAAGTTATGACGAAATAGTACTTACCTGTCCAGAATTAGAGGATGGTATGTATGTATTGAAAGGAGAGAGTGATAATGGAGCAGAAGTCTTGTTCTATTCTTCACAAAAAATGGAGTCTGAAATCTCGTTCGCTGTTTCTTCAGAAACATTGCTCTGGGAAGGACATCATTATGTATCCTGGGATTTGCCAGACGGTGATCCTCATAAGACTTTTAACCTTATTCCTTTGGAAACTTTTGAATCGATTTATCCGGGTACAACAATGTATGTAAGTTATTCGATTAAGGCTGACGATGAATATCATCAGATTCGACTGACACATGCAGCTTGGGAACCCTATTTTACCGACCCGATAGATGTACAAGAAGACGGAGTTTACGAGTTTGTTTTAACTCAGGAAATTTTGAATACAATCGAGGAAAAGGGAGGATTTATTTGTGTAGGTCACGGATATTATGTGGATCGGATAACTATTAAATAATATCTTATGTCACAATCTTGTCCTTGTATTTTTACTTGGACAAGATTGTGTTTCTTAAAGGTTTCTATGTTAACCCTAATTAAAATTATGTATGAAGCATATATTATTATATGGAAGTTTGATGATATTGGTGCTTAGCTCATTACTATCCTCATGTTCAAGCGAAGAGAAATCTGTAATCATGCCGGTGCTTTTGCAAAGTAATCCTGAAAATGAAGCTCAAGAGGTTGATTTTGCACTTTCTGAGATTGTGCTGACGTTTAATAAGAAAGTCTGTATGTCTGCTTCGGACTTGGAAAAGTTACAGTTAAGCCCAAGTGCTCAAATAGAGAATATCTCATTTTCTGATGAGATTGTCACAGTGCAGATTTCAGGATTAACTCCAGAAACGCAGTATACTTTGACTATACCTGGTGGATTATTGATTGATGATGACAATAATTCTGTAGGTGAGATTAAAATACTTTTTAAGACCAAAGCTTTACCGGTTGACAAAGCGCCGGATAATGTTGGTATGGAAAACGATGCTTATGCGTTGTTTAAGAAAATAAAGGTTGGATGGAATTTGGGTAACTCCTTGGAGAGTTATGAAGATGGATTGGCCAATCACATGGATTCAGAGACTTCATGGGGGAATCCAATTGTGACAAAGGAGATGATTGATGCAGTGAAAAATGCAGGATTTAATGCTGTACGAATACCGGTCAGATGGTATCCTCATGTCGTGGATCAGAATACGATGGCTGAAATACGTCTTGATTGGTTGGCTCGTGTAAAGGAGGTGGTAGACTATTGTATAGATAATGACATGTATGTCATTTTAAATACGCATCATGAAGACTGGCTGGAAAGCCACCCTCTGAAATCAGAAGCGGAAACGGTATTGATGAAAGAAAAGAATCTATGGCATGCAATCGCATCTTATTTCAGGGATTACGATGAGCGTTTGATTTTTTCTGGCACTAATGAAGTCGAAATAAATTGGCAGGCACCTACTGCTGCTAATTTAGAAGTGCAGAATCGTTTTAATCAGTGCTTTGTAGATGCTGTACGTGCTACTGGAGGTAAGAATTATTATCGAAATTTGATTATTCAAACTTATGCCACCAATCCTGATTATGCATTTGATGGACTTCTTTTCCCGACTGATGTAGTGGATAAGCGAATGGCAATTGAGTTTCATTATTATCGCCCGGCAGGTTTCTCTTACATGGATTTTGCAGATTATACAGAGACTGTATATTATTGGGGGCAGGACTATATTCAGTATAATACAGTTGTATCAGGAGAACAGGAAGACTATGTAGATGAACTGTTTGGAAAGATTAAACAGCTTTGGGTGGATAAAGGCTATCCGGTTGTTATGGGTGAATATGGGGTGGTTACACCTCCTAAAGATAAGTCGGATGGGAATGTAAATGACTTAGCAGATACTAAAAGATATTATATGAGTTATATCACTTCTGCTGCCAAAAAGAATGGTATCGTTCCAATTGTTTGGGACAATGGTACTTTCTATAATCCTTTATATGATGGCCCATTTGTAGAAGGAAAAGAATATTTTGGCTTGTTTAATAGATGGTATCAGATGGAAGTAAACATCTACTCTAGACCCATTTTGGAAGGCATTATGGAAGGGGCTAATACTGAATATCCATTTTAAAGATTGATTGTATGAGAAAACTTATAACTTTTATTTTAATAATTGTTTTGTCTGTGGGAGGATATGCTTCTCCTAAAAAGTCGTTTGAGATAAAGAGAGGGGTAAACCTGAGCCATTGGTTGTCTCAACGGGGAGAAAATACTCCTTCCATACAAGACGGAATGAGTGCAACTGATTTTTCCCGAATAGCTCGGGCTGGTTTTGACCATGTACGATTGCCCATTGATGAAGAAGTGTTGTGGCAGGAAAATGGTCAGAAAAATAAAGAAGCTTTTTCTTATCTTCATAAAGGTATTGAGTGGGCTTTAAAAAATGATTTAAGAGTCATTGTGGATTTGCATATTGTACGATCACATTATTTTAATGCAGGGAATGAAGGAAAGAAAAATAGTTTGTGGGAAAAGCCGGAAGCGCAAACTCATTTTCTTGCACTCTGGCAGGATTTAGTACAAGAATTAAAGGGCTATTCAACTTCAGATGTGGCTTATGAGATAATGAATGAGCCGACTGCTCCAAATCATGAGGACTGGAATAAACTGGTTGAGAAAGCCTATCAGATAATTAGAAAGGTTGAAAAGGAAAGAGTTATTGTCATCGGTTCCAATATGTGGCAAGGGGTAGATACTTTTCAATATTTGAAGGTTCCCCAAGGAGATGAGTTCATTTTGTTGAGCTGTCATTTCTATGAACCTTTCCTGTTGAGTCACTATCAGGCAGGTTGGACTGAATTTGGTAAGTATCAGGGCAATGTACATTATCCTGGTTATTTGGTGTCGAAAGATGAATTTGATTCTTTATCAGCAGATGATAAAAAATTGGTTGCACGTTGGCGTACAACTCCTTGGAACCGGGAAACACTGTCTGCATTTTTAAGTAAGGCTAAAAGGGTAGCAGATGAAAAGGGGCTGAATTTATATTGTGGAGAATTTGGAATTTATGAAAAAGCTCCGATAGAATCAGCATTGAAATGGTATGCAGACGTAATTAGTGTATTTGATAGTCTTAATATAGCTTGGGCTAAATGGGATTATAAAGGAGGATTTGGAATATATACATCTCAAAATCAGCAGAAAAAAGATTTGCTTAAAGTGCTGATGTCTGGTAGTGGGAAGAAGGTGGTCGTAGGAGAGACACCTGTTTATCTGGATACTCGAAAACCTTTGGAGCTTCGTGTGAAAGATGCATTGAACAGAATGACTGTAGAAGAGAAGACGCGTTTAAGTTATGCGGATGGCCGTTTCAGTACACCTGGATGTGCTCGTTTGGGTATTCCTGGGTTGATGTATTCCGATGGCCCTCATGGAGTACGTGCAGAAATTTGCTGGAATAGCTGGGATTATGCTGGATGGACTAATGACAGTTGCACTGCTTTTCCAGCCTTGACTTGTTTGGCTTCTACTTGGAATCCCTCTTTGTCGAAGGCGTATGGAACAGCTATCGGGGAAGAGGCACGTTATCGTCATAAAAATGTATTGTTAGGACCTGGAGTGAATATTTACCGTACTCCGTTGAATGGACGTAACTTTGAATATATGGGTGAAGATCCTTTTTTGGCTGCACGTATGTGTGTTCCTTATATTCAGGGAGTACAGGAAAATGGGGTTGCAGCTTGTGTAAAGCATTATGCACTTAACAATCAGGAACATTGGCGTAATCATATTGATGTGCAGGTGAGTGATCGTGCATTGTATGAGATTTATCTTCCTGCATTCAAAGCTGCGATAGAAGAAGGAAAATCATGGACTATTATGGGAGCTTATAATAAAGTTCGTGGAACACATGCCGCTCATAATAAATTACTGAATAATGATATACTGAAGGGTGAATGGGGTTTTGACGGATGTGTGGTTACAGACTGGGGAGCTGCGCATGATACGTATGAAGCTGCTATGTATGGATTAGATCTTGAGCTTGGTACTTTTACAAATGGTTTGACCTCTAATTCAAGCTTGGGGTATGATAGTTATTATTTAGGAAATGCGTACTTGCAGATGGTGAAAGAGGGTAAAGTTCCGATGGAAGTAGTAAATGACAAAGCAGCTCGCGTGTTGAGATTAATATTCAGAACGGCCATGAATGATAATGGAAAGTTAGGTGCTATGTCTAATGATTCTCATTATGAAACAGCCTATCAGATAGCAACAGAAGGGATTGTTTTGTTGAAAAATGAGGCTACATTTAAGGGAGAGTCTCTTTTACCTTTAAGTCAAGGAAAGTACAAGCGTGTCTTAGTGGTAGGAGATAATGCTATTCGGAATTTGATGCAGGGAGGAGGTTCCTCTGAATTAAAGCCTAAGATGGTGATTACTCCTCTTGAAGCATTGACAGAGAAATTGGGAAAAGAATGTGTGAAATTTACTCAGGGGTATGTAGCTGGACGACCTATGTTTGATCGGGCCGATACATTTTCTCAGTCAGTGATTGATTCTCTTTATACGGCAGCTGTTAATGAAGCCCAGAAAGCGGATCTGGTTATTTTTATGGGTGGACTTAATAAGAATTTTCAGCAGGATTGCGAAGGAGATGATCGGAAAACATTCCAATTGCCATTTGAACAGGATCGGCTTATCAAAGGCCTTTTGAAGGCTAATAAGAAAGTGGTAGTGGTGTTGACAAGTGGAAATGCTGTGGATATGCCTTGGCTGAAGGAGGTCCCTTCAGTTATACAATCATGGTATCTGGGCTCTATTGGTGGAAAGGCACTTGCCGATGTGATTACAGGTGAGGTCACTCCGAGTGGTAAATTGCCTTTCTCTTATCCGGCTAAATTAGAAGACTGCCCAGCTCACTATTATGGAGAAATCAGTTATCCTGGAGACGGTATCCGACAGGAATACAAAGAAGATATCTTGGTGGGTTATCGCTGGTATGATACAAAAAAAATCAAACCTCTTTTCCCATTTGGGTATGGATTGAGTTATACACAATTTGAATACGGAAAGCCGGTTGTTTCTTCTTCTCAGATGCAATCCGGAGATGTATTGGAAATCAAATGTACTGTAAGAAATGTAGGAAAAGTAGCAGGAAAAGAAGTTGTACAATTGTATATCGGAGATGAAAAATGCAGTGTATTGCGTCCGTTGAAAGAATTGAAAGATTTTTATAAAGTAACACTCCAACCAGGTGAAGAAAAAGAGGTACTGTTTACGATAGATGAGGAAGACTTGAAATTTTTTGATGATACGCAGCATAAATGGGTGGCAGAATCAGGCAAATTCAAGATTTATATAGGCAGTTCATCAAAAGATATAAAGGGAGTTGTAGAGTTTGACTATAAGAATTAATACTGATATTAATAATTAAAAAAGAAATACCATGAATTTGATAAAGAACGTAGTTTTGGCCTCAGTGCTTGGATCTGGCATGTGTATGGCACAAAACGTGCAGAGCGTGACACCGGCTATCCCAGTAGATAAGAATATAGAGGCAAATATTCAGAAATGGCTGAATAAAATGACGCTGGAGGAAAAAATCGGACAGATGTGCGAAATTACTATTGATGTAGTAACTGATTTTGAGGCGAGTAAGAAGCATGGCTTTACAATGAGCGAAGCTATGCTCGATACGGTCATCGGGAAATATAAAGTAGGATCACTCTTGAATGTTCCGTTGAGTGTGGCACAGAAGAAAGAAGTTTGGGCCAAAGCAATCAAACGGATACAGGAAATTTCCATGAAAGAAATAGGTATTCCTTGTATTTATGGTGTAGACCAGATTCATGGAACGACTTATACTCTTGATGGTACCATGTTCCCACAGGGCATTAATATGGGAGCTTCTTTCAATCGCGAACTGACGAAGAAGGGGGCTGAAATATCAGCTTACGAAACAAAGGCCAGTTGTATTCCTTGGACATACGCTCCAGTGGTTGATTTAGGAAGAGATCCGCGTTGGCCTCGAATGTGGGAAAATTATGGAGAAGACTGCTACGTGAATGCAGAAATGGGAAAGGCTGCTGTAGAAGGATTTCAGGGAGAGGATCCCAATCATATTGGTGAATACAATGTGGCTGCCTGTATGAAGCATTATATGGGATATGGAGTCCCAGTATCAGGAAAGGATCGTACACCGTCTTCTATTTCTCGTAGCGATATGCGTGAGAAACATTTTGCTCCTTTCCTGGAGGCGATTCGTCATGGAGCCTTGAGTGTCATGGTGAATTCTGGAGTCGATAACGGAATACCTTTCCATGCCAATCATGAGTTGTTGACAGAGTGGTTGAAAGAAGGATTGAACTGGGATGGCATGATAGTGACCGACTGGGCAGATATTAATAACCTTTGTACCCGTGACCATATTGCAGCTACTAAAAAAGAAGCAATAAAGATAGCTATTAATGCGGGTATTGATATGTCAATGGTTCCGTATGAAGTCAGTTTCTGTACTTATTTGAAAGAGCTGGTAGAAGAAGGAGAAGTACCGATGAGCCGTATTGATGATGCTGTAGCCCGTGTGTTACGTTTAAAATATCGTCTGGGGTTGTTTGAAAATCCATATTGGGATATTAAAAAATATGATAAGTTTGGATCGGAAGAATTTGCAAAAGTTGCTCTCCAGGCTGCTGAAGAATCAGAGGTATTGTTGAAGAATGAACAGAATGTATTACCGGTAGCCAAAGGTAAAAAAATTCTTCTGACAGGTCCTAATGCAAACTCTATGCGTTGTTTGAACGGAGGCTGGTCTTATAGTTGGCAGGGAAATAAGGCAGATGAATATGCCGGAGCCTATAATACGATTTATGAAGCGTTCTGCCATAAATATGGAAAAGAAAATGTGGTTTATGAGCCGGGGGTAACTTATGCAGCATCAGACCCTAATGCCATAACGAATCAAAATGATAACTGGTGGCAGGAAAATGAGCCGGAAATAGAAAAAGTTGTGGCTGCTGCAGCAAAGGTTGATGTTATTGTAGCTTGTATTGGTGAAAACTCTTACTGTGAAACCCCGGGAAATTTGACAGACCTGACACTTTCAGAAAATCAGCGCAACCTGGTAAAAGCATTAGCAAAAACGGGAAAACCTGTTATTTTAGTGTTAAATCAGGGACGTCCGCGTATCATTAATGATATTGAACCTTTAGCTCAGGGAGTGATTAATATTATGCTTCCTAGTAACTATGGAGCAGATGCGTTGGCAAATCTGATGTCTGGTGATGCGAATTTTAGTGCCAAAATGCCTTTCACTTATCCGAAGTATATTAATGCAATTGCCACGTATGATTACAAACCTTGTGAAAACTTGGGACAGATGGCAGGAAACTATAATTACGATTCTGTAATGGATGTACAATGGCCGTTTGGTTTTGGACTTAGTTATACAACTTATGTATACAATAACCTGAAAGTTGATAAAACTTCTTTTACTGCTGAAGATGAACTGACAATCTCTGTAGATGTAACGAATACCGGAAAGGTTGCAGGGAAAGAAGCGGTTTTGTTGTTCTCAAAAGATTTGGTGGCAAGTAGTACTCCTGATAATATTCGTTTGCGTAATTTTGAGAAGGTATACTTAAAACCGGGTGAAACAAAGACAGTTACAATGAAGATAAAAGGCAGTGATCTCGCTTTCGTTGGCTATGATGGCAAATGGCGTCTTGAAAAGGGAGATTTTAAAATAAAATGTGGTAACTTGTGGGCAGATATAAAATGTTCTGAAACAAAACTATGGGAAACTGCTAATAAGTAACTTTATGAGGTATGGTATTTTATTATTGGGTTTAGCTTTTTTAGGCTGTGCTCGTCCCGATTTCCGTGACTCTTCCTTACCTTCCGAACAGAGGGCAGAGCTGTTGTTACAGGAACTGACGCTGGAAGAAAAGATTTCCTTAATGATGGATGTATCAAAGCCGGTGGAACGGTTAGGTATAAAGCCATATAACTGGTGGAATGAAGCATTGCACGGAGTGGCACGTGCTGGATTGGCTACGGTATTTCCGCAGTCAATCGGTATGGCAGCCTCTTTTAATGACTCGTTGGTATATGAGGTATTTACGGCAGTGTCGGATGAGGCTCGAGCTAAAAATGTATATTATGCGTCGAAGGGAAGTTATGAAAGGTACCAAGGGCTTACGATGTGGACTCCAAATGTGAATATTTATAGAGATCCTCGTTGGGGCCGCGGAATAGAAACATACGGAGAAGACCCGTATCTGACTACTTGTATGGGGGTAAATGTAGTAAAAGGGCTGCAAGGTGTCAATGACGGAAAATACGATAAGTTGCATGCCTGCGCCAAACATTTTGCCGTGCATTCCGGACCGGAGTGGAACCGCCATTCTTTTGATGTAGAAGATTTGCCGCTTCGTGATTTATATGAAACTTATTTGCCTGCTTTCAAAGCCTTGGTACAGGATGCAGATGTGAAAGAAGTGATGTGCGCCTATAATCGGTTTGAAGGAGAACCGTGTTGTGGAAACAAACGTCTGCTGACTCAGATTCTGAGAGAAGAGTGGGGATTTGATGGTATCATATTAAGTGACTGCTGGGCAATCAATGATTTTTTTGAGGAAAAAGGACATCGAACTCATAAAGACGCTCCTTCTGCAGCTTCTGCGGCTGTGTTGAGTGGTACAGACCTGGAATGTGGTTCAACTTATGAATCGTTGATAGAAGCTGCAAAGAAGGGGATGATAGATGAAAAAGCAATAGACCGTTCCGTGAAGAAATTGCTGAAGGCCCGTTTTGATTTGGGAGAAATGGACGATCCCTCCAAAGTGTCCTGGACAAAGATTCCTTTCTCTGTAGTGGCTTCTGCCACACATGATTCGTTGGCATTGAAAATGGCTCGTGAATCGATGACATTGTTGCTCAACAAACAAAATGTGCTTCCATTGAAACGTGGCAATTTGACGGTTGCTGTAATGGGACCCAATGCCAAAGATTCTGTCATGATGTGGGGAAACTATAATGGAGTACCGGCCCACACGGTGACCGTATTGGATGGTATTCGTGCAGCTCTTGGAAAAGGAGATAAACTGATTTATGAACAGGGGTGTCCTTGTGTAGGTGATGATTTGCTGGAGAGTGTGTTCAGTGAGTGCAAGTCGGAAGGCAGACCTGGATTCAGTGCCCGTTACTGGAACAATGTGAACCACGAAGGAAAAGTGGATGTAGAAACACGGGTGATGACTCCGTTCAACTTCTGTACTTCAGGGGCTACGGTGTTTGCACCGGGTGTGAATCTGACGGATTTCTCTGCAACCTACAATGCGACTTATGTACCAAAGGCTTCCGGTGAGGTTATCTTCGATGTGTACAGCTTTGGCAAAGGACGGTTGCTGGTGAATCAGAAAGAAGCCATGTCATTTTATAATAGTCATGGCGGAAACAAGCAATCGTATGCTTTACAAGTGGAAGCAGGGAAGAAGTATGACATTGAATTGCAGTTTGAATATCTGCAGAGTGATGCGCAGCTGAATTTCGATATGGGCTTTAAGAAGAAAGTGGATATTGCCCAATCTGTCAATGCGGTCCGGAATGCCGATGTCGTTGTTTTCGTGGGAGGTATCTCCCCGAGCCTGGAAGGTGAGGAAATGGGAGTTGATTTGCCTGGCTTTAAGAAGGGAGACCGTACCAGCATTGAGCTGCCGGAAGTACAGCGGAATTTGCTTGCTGCCTTGCATCGTGCAGGGAAAAAGGTAATTTTAGTGAACTGCTCCGGTTCACCTGTCGGACTGGTTCCTGAAACTGAGACTTGTGAGGCTATCTTGCAGGCCTGGTATCCAGGACAGCAGGGTGGTCGGGCGGTAGCCGATGTTTTGTTTGGTGATTACAATCCGGCCGGAAGATTGCCGGTTACTTTTTACCGAAGCATCGAGCAGTTACCCGATTTTGAAGATTATAATATGACAGGACGAACTTATCGTTTCATGAAAGAACGCCCGCTGTTCCCGTTCGGATATGGCTTGAGCTATACGACGTTTACATACGGGGCAGCCACTTTCAGCAAGCAGACGGTAGGCAGTGAGGATAATCTCTCTCTGGTGGTTCCGGTTTCGAATACGGGCAGCCGGGATGGAGAAGAAGTGGTGCAAGTCTACCTGAGTAAGGTGGGAGATGAGGCTGGTCCGGTCAAGACTCTGCGTGCATTCAAGCGTGTATCCGTTCCCGCCGGAAAGACAGTCAATGTACACATTACCTTGTCAAAGAAAGATTTGGAATGGTGGAATGAAGGCACACACAGCATCCAGTTCTGTCCGGGAGAATATCAGGTATGGATTGGAGGTAGTTCGGATGAGAAAGCGTTAAGCAAGTATGCAATACAGCTGAAGTGATGTGAATTTCCCTATATAACAGGCAGGGCGGTACCTGAGAAATAAAGGTATCGCCCTGCTTGTTTTTATAATACTATACTCTCTTATAGAATCAGTTCATAATCTACGATTCCTAACCACTTCCCGAATTTACGGCCTACTTCCCGAAAATAAGATACCTTTTCAAACCCTAACTTTTCGTGCAGGGCGTAGCTGGCTTCGTTACCTTCGGTGATGCAGGCTATCAGGGCATGCAGTCCGTAGCGGCGGCATTCTTCTATTAAATGCAGCATCAGTTCTTTTCCGATACCTTTCCCGGTATGCGAAGGAGCCAGGTAGATGGTGGTCTCTGCACTCTGGTTGTAAGCAGCCTTTTCTTTCCATCCGTGCACGTAGCAGTAGCCGGCAATCTGCCCTTCCGTCTCATATACAAAGTACGGATACTTCTCACTGATGTGCTGGATACGTGTCCACATTTCCTCTTCGCTCACCGGTTCCAGTTCAAAGGTGATGGTAGTGTGGGCGATGTAATGATTATAGATGGCAGTGATGGCCGGTGTATCTTCTTTGCGTACCTTTCGAATCATATTAAAGTATTAAGCCGAGGGTGAGTAATAATCCAAAAATAAGCATGTTGCGGGAGGTTTCTCCCAAGATTCCGTTCAGGGCTTTTCCGCGGTAGATACGGGCCATGTGCTGGGTGGTCAGGATGTGTGGAATCAGGTACAGCTGGGGTAGCAGTACGGCATAGATTTTCCCGATTTCCAAAAAGTAGAAGCAGCACCAGCAGGCCGCCAGCCCTAACAGAAAGTAAAGAATCAGTCCGGCTTTGGCACCCAGGCGTACTACAATGGTTTTCTTGCCGCTGATAGCATCCTGTTCACGGTCGCGGAAGTTATTAATCATCAGCAGGGTATCGATGATGAGGCCGCAGGCCAGTGAAGTCATGGTGACAGACATGTTCCAGTCGTGTGCCATGACATAGTAGGTACATCCCACGGGTACGAAACCGAAGAAAACAAGTACCAGCAAGTCACCCCATCCGTGATAAGCCAGCGGATACGGTCCGGCGGTATAGAGGAAGGCAAAAATCATGCAGGCAATACCAACCGGAATCATTTCCAGTCCTCCGTAGTAAAGCAGGCAAAGTCCGGTGATTCCTGCTAACAGGGTGGTACAGGCAATTCCGGCTTTCATGGCCTTGGCGCTGATCCATCCTTGTGCACAGGCACGTTCCGGGCCCAGCCGGTCTTCGCGGTCGCTGCCTTTCAGAAAATCAAACAAGTCGTTGATGAAATTGGCGTCAATTTGCATCAGAAACGCAAACAGAAAGCAAAGCAAGGCAGGCGTTAATTGAAAGTGACCGTAAATAAAGGCCAGCGCACAGCCCAGCATGACGGGTATGGCAGCACCGGTCAATGTCTTGGGGCGGGCAGCCAACAACCAGGCTTTTATGGAATTGGTTTTGACGTTTGTCATTGTGGATTGATTTTTAGTTTTTCGTCCGGCAAAGTTAGGTATTTTTTTACGACCTTTGTCACGACCGGATAGTTATATGTATTTTAAAATGATGAAACGATTGAACTTGCTGGCAGGTTGCCTGGTGGTGCTATGTGTCCTGCTTTCTTCTTGTGCTACGGCTTCTTTTTCCAAATATAAAGGCGTGGGGCGTGTAAAGCGCTATGATTTCTACAGTGCCCAGTTGCCCGATTCTTTCGATGGTTTCCGTGTGGCTTTTGCTTCCGATTTTCATTACGAGAGTCGGTTTACCGCCCGTCGTTTGCCAGGCATGTGCCAGGCACTTCGTTCGCTGGATGCGGATGTGTTGCTACTGGGAGGTGACTATCGGGGGCGTAACGGAGGAGATGTGACGCAACTCTTTCAGGCGCTGAAGACGGTGGAGACACCCTGCGGAACGTATGCCGTGATGGGAAACCACGAGCGTGGGCAGGCTGACTCGCTGGCACGGAAGGCCATGCAGGAAACTGGGGTACACTTACTGGAGCACAAGGTGGATACCTTGTGGAGGGGAAAGGAGTACATTTTGCTGTGTGGCATTCGTAACCCGTTTGACCTGAAACAGAACGGGGTGTCACCTACCTTGGCATTGCAGGAAGAAGATTTCGTGCTGATGTTGGTGCATACACCCGATTATGTGGAGGATGTGAATGTGGCGCACACCGATTTGGCACTGGCCGGACATACGCACGGGGGACAAGTCAGTTTGTTCCGCCGATGGACGCCGGCACATTTTTCCAAATACGGCAACCGTTTCCTGACGGGGTTGAAGTATAACAGTGCGGGTATTCCGGTTATTGTTACCAATGGACTGGGCACTTCCCGCAAGGATGTGCGCTTGTTTACACCGAGCGAGGTGGTGCTGGTGGTACTGCACAAAAAGAAATGATTACCGGTACAATCCTTTTTCCTGAATAATTCTGAATACTTCCGGATGCAGGAAATAGCGCAGGTCTTTTCCTTCCCGGATACCTTTGCGGATAAAGGTCGAACTGATCTCGATAAGGGGAGTTTGTACGACTCTGACATGAGGAGGCAGACTGGCTGTATCCTCCAAGGGATAACCCTGGCGAGGATAGACCAGAATGTGGTGGCGGCGGATGATTTCTTCGGGCGACCGCCAGCGGTCGAAAGCCTGCCAGTTGTCGGCACCGATAATCAGGTGAAACTCCCGGTCAGGATAACACTCGGCCAGTTTATCAAGGGTATGGATAGTGTATGAGGGACGTGGAAGTTGGAACTCAAAGTCGGATGCGCGGAAACGGGGGTATCCTGCCACGGCAGCTTCTACCATTTTCAGCCGCAGATGGTCGTCGAGCAAAGTCTCGTTCTGTTTAAACGGGTTCTGAGGGGTGACTAAAAACCATACCTCCTCCAGTCCCCCATATTCACACAGGTAGTTGGCAAGTGCCAGATGGCCTGTATGGATAGGGTTGAAGGAACCTCCGAAAAGTCCGGTTTTTATTTGAGGCTTTTCTTCCATTGTCTGTAGTTGATTATCTGCCAGGCAGCTACCAGCAGCATGGCTACGGCAATGATGTATTCTTCTTTTGCTACGGCCACCACCCCTACGGCAATGGCTGCCAGCCCGATGACGATACAAAGTATGGTCATCATGAACATGATTTTCTTTGGGTCTTTAGGCATATCAGCAAATTTATTGTTGAATAAAATCGCGAATGGTCTTCAAGGCTTCTGCTTGAGCCTTTTCCAAATTGTCGTTGACAATCACTACATCGAATTTTTCGGCATAGCTCAGCTCGAAGGTCGCTTTTGCCAGACGGCTTTCGATAACTTCGGGCGCGTCGGTACCACGGCCGGTCAGTCGCTTGCGGAGCTCTTCGAGTGAAGGCGGCTGGATAAATACAGACAGTGCGCGGTCGCCGTAGAATTTCTTGATATTGCATCCGCCTACTACGTCGACATCGAAAATTACATTCTGTCCGGCTGCCAGCTGTTTTTCTACCTGTGCTTTCAGTGTGCCATAGAAACGGTCCTTGTACACTTCTTCGTATTCCAGAAACTCATTGTTGGCGATACGCTGCTTGAATTCTTCTGGTGTCAGGAAGAAGTATTCCACTCCGTTCTGCTCTGTGCCACGGGGCGCGCGGCTGGTGGCAGAGATGGAGAAGGCCAGATTCAGGTTCTGTGTCAGCAAGTAATTGATAATGGTGGATTTACCAGAGCCGGAGGGGGCTGAAAAAATAATAAGTTTGCCTGCCATATTCTTTTTTACATTACGTTCAACACTTGTTCCTTAATCTGTTCCAGTTCGTCTTTCATCTGCACCACGATGTTCTGCATTTCGGCATGGTTCGACTTGCTGCCGGTGGTATTGATTTCACGTCCCATTTCCTGAGCGATGAATCCCAGTTTCTTGCCTTGTCCGTGTCCGCCAGCCATGGTTTCGCGGAAATATTTCAGGTGGTTGGCCAGACGCTGCTTCTCTTCGTTGATGTCCAGTTTTTCGATGTAATAAATCAACTCCTGCTCCAGACGGTTCTTGTCATAGTCGATGCTCAGCGTTTTTTCCAGTGCATCGGTAATGCGCTCCCGTATCTTGGCCACACGTTCTTTCTCGTAAGGCTCGATGGATTTCATCAACTGTTCGATGTTGTCGATTTTTTCTGTAAATTTCTTTTCGAGAGCTGCTCCTTCCTGCTTGCGGAAGTCAACCAGATGTTGCAGAGCGGTTTCGATGGTTTGTTTGGCTGCAGTCCATTCTTCGTCCGACAGTTCCTGCACGTCTACGCGGGTCAGCACGTCGGGCATGCGCAACAAAGTGGCAAACCAGTCTTCCGGCAACGGAATATGGCAAGTTTCAGAAATGGTTTTTATCTGGTTGTAATAGTTTTCTACCAAGGCTGTATTGATGGGAGTAGCCGATTCGGCGGCGTCTTTTTCCACCCATATAGAGAAGTCCACTTTCCCGCGTTCCAGTGTCTGGGCAATCAGGTTGCGGATTTCCATTTCTTTTTCACGATACAATGGAGCGATGCGTGTGGATAAGTCCATTGCTTTGCTGTTCAACGATTTGATTTCCACGTTGATTTTTTTGTCTCCGAACACTGTGACTGCTTTTCCGTATCCGGTCATTGACTGTATCATAACTCCTTCTGTTTTTTTGATAATTTGGATACAAAGGTAGGAAAAATCTAAATAAAGAATAAGCAGCTGTTAAAAAAACGTGTGAAATACCTTTGACTCTGACGGATGGAACAGAGTTTCGGCAAACTTTCTGCTTCTTTTTTCATGAGATAGTGAGAAGAAAAGTGTATATTTGCAGACTATAATAATTGTATCGAGTTTAATTATGTCATGCATTTTACATATTGAAACATCTACGGAAGTTTGTTCTGTGGCTGTAAGCCAGGATGGAGCTTCCATTTTCTCAAAAGAAGATTTTAACGGCCCTTCGCATGCCACTGTATTGGGGGTATTTGTGGATGAAGCCTTGTCGTTCATTGATAACCATGCCATTCCGTTGGATGCGGTGGCAGTAAGCTGTGGTCCTGGTTCGTACACGGGGCTGCGTATTGGTGTGTCAATGGCGAAAGGTATCTGTTACGGGCGGAACATTCCGCTGATAGGATTGCCCACACTGGAGGTGATGTGTGTGCCGGTACTGCTTGCGCACGACCTGCCGGAAGATGCTTTGCTTTGCCCGATGATTGATGCCCGTCGTATGGAAGTATATGCGGCCGTGTATGACCGTGCTTTGAAGGTGCAGCGTGCCATCGGAGCAGATATTATTGACGAAAATTCGTATGCCGAATATTTGGAGAAACATCCGGTGTATTTCTTTGGTAACGGAGCAGCCAAGTGCAAGGAAAAACTTTCGCACCCCAACGCACACTTCATTGAGAATATTCATCCGGTAGCCAAATGGATGTTCCCGCTGGCCGAGAAAGCCATGGCAGTGGAAGATTTCAAGGATGTGGCTTATTTCGAGCCGTTCTATCTGAAGGAATTCGTGGCTTCCACTCCGAAGAAACTGCTGTAAGGGCGTATGGCCGGTGAGGCGTAAAAAGATTTGATTTGTAGAATAACAGAATTTTATATGGAATATAATACCCAGCAACGAAAATTGCCACTTCCGGAGTATGGACGAAGTGTGCAGAACATGGTAGACCATGCATTGACCATCGAAGACCGTGAAGAGCGTCAGCGGTGTGCCAATACGATTGTAAACATAATGGGAGGCATGTTCCCGCAATTGCGCGACATGGAGGATTTCCGTCATAAACTGTGGGATCATCTGGCCATTATGTCCGACTTCAAACTGGATATTGACTATCCGGTGGAAATTGTGAAGAAGGAAAGTTTGGAAGTGAAACCGGACAGAATTCCCTATTCTCCGAACGTCATTCGTTTCCGTCATTACGGACGGTTTATTCAGGACTTGATTAAGATTGCAGTAGACTATCCGGAAGGTGACGAGAAAAAACAGCTGATAAAATATATCGCCAATCACATGAAGAAGGATTACATCAACTTCAACAAGGATGGGGTGGAAGACCAGAAAATCCTGGAGGATTTGTGCGAGCTGTCAGAAGGACGTATCAAGCTGACGACGGATGACTTGAAGCTGGTGGAACAGCGTTCGTTCGGTCCGCGTCGCCGTCAGATGAACAATAACAATCAGCAGAAAAAGAAATATTAATCAAAATCGGATACTATGGCTTCATTTGTAATCGAAGGAGGACACAAACTGCATGGCGAGATTGTGCCTCAGGGTGCTAAAAACGAAGTATTACAGGTACTTTGTGCCACATTGCTGACAGATGAGGAAGTGACTATTGAAAACATTCCGAACATTCTGGATGTGAACAACCTGATACAGTTGCTTCGTGACATGGGGGTGAAGGTCTCTAAGTCGGGAAGTGACACCTACACTTTTCAGGCAGATAATTTGAACCTGGCTTACCTGGAGAGTGATGACTTCTTGAACCGTTGCTCTAAATTGCGTGGTTCGGTGATGCTGGTAGGCCCTTTGGTAGCTCGCTTCGGAAAGGCAATGATTTCGAAACCGGGTGGTGATAAAATCGGACGTCGCCGTCTGGATACGCACTTCCTGGGTATTCAGAAACTGGGTGCCTCGTTTGAATATGATGCCGTGAATGGTCGTTTTTGTATCAATGCCGAGAAGCTGAAAGGCGCTTATATGTTGCTGGATGAGGCTTCTGTGACCGGTACGGCCAATATTGTGATGGCTGCTGTATTAGCCGAAGGGGTGACAACGATTTACAATGCAGCCTGTGAACCTTATTTGCAGCAGTTGTGCCGGATGCTGAATCGCATGGGAGCTAAGATTTCGGGTATCGCATCGAACTTGCTTACCATCGAAGGCGTATCCAACTTGAAAGGCTGTTCGCATCGGGTGCTTCCAGATATGATTGAGGTCGGCAGTTTCATCGGAATGGCTGCCATGACGGGAAGTGAAATTACCATCAAGGATGTGTCTTATGAAAATCTGGGAATCATTCCTGACAGTTTCCGTCGTCTGGGTATCCGTTTGGAACAACGAGGGGACGATATATTTGTGCCCGCACAGGAGCATTACCAGATAGAGTCGTTTATTGACGGTTCCATTATGACCATTGCCGATGCACCGTGGCCGGGATTGACTCCTGACTTGCTGAGTGTGATGCTCGTTGTGGCTACTCAGGCCAAGGGTAGTGTGCTGATTCATCAGAAGATGTTTGAAAGCCGTCTGTTCTTTGTGGACAAATTGATTGACATGGGAGCACAGATTATCTTATGCGATCCTCACCGTGCGGTGGTAATCGGTCATGACCGCAATTTCTGTCTGCGAGGCGGCAATATGACTTCGCCGGATATTCGTGCCGGTATTGCCTTGCTGATTGCGGCACTGGGAGCAGAAGGAAACAGCCGTATCCATAACATTGAGCAAATTGACCGAGGATACCAGAATATAGAGCAGCGACTGACTGCGCTCGGTGCACGTATCACGCGTATTGAATAAGTATGATTAGAAAAGAAGAAGTATTTAAAATAGGAATCATCAACAAACCCCACGGAGTGAAGGGGGAGGTGTCGTTTACGTTTACCGACGATATTTTCGATCGGGTGGACTGCGACTACTTGATTCTGTTACTCGACGGGATTCTGGTTCCGTTCTTTATAGAGGAATATCGCTTCCGCTCCGACAATGCGGCGCTGGTGAAATTCGAAGGGATAGACACGGCTGAGAAGGCACGTAGTTTTACCAATGTGGAAGTGTATTTCCCGAAGAAGTATATGGAAGAACAGGATGAAATCACTTCCTGGAATTTCTTTGTCGGATTCAAGGTGCACGATGTGCATCATGGCGACTTGGGTGAAGTGATGGATGTGGATGATGCGACGATGAATGTGCTGTTTGTCATTGAGAAGGAGGGAGAAGAACTATTGCTTCCGGCTCATGAAGAGTTTATACTGGATATTGACAAGGCACAGAAGGTGTTGACGGTGGATATTCCTGAGGGATTGTTGGATTAAAAACCAGATTAGGTATGAAAAAGAAAGGTCGTAAAGCATTCTGGCGGAACATTAAGTTTAAGTATAAGCTGACCGTCATTAATGAGAATACACTGGAAGAGGTAATTGGCATTCATGTGTCGAAACTGAATGGTTTTTCGGTGCTGCTGGCTGCTTGTACGGTAATCTTTCTTTTGGCTGCCATCATTATTGTGTTTACTCCCTTACGGAACTACTTGCCGGGATATATGAACAGTGAGGTGCGTTCGCAGGTGGTGACCAATGCACTGAAAGCCGACTCGTTGGTTGAGGCACTGGAACGCCAGAACCGCTATATCATGAACATTCAGGATATTTTCAGCGGGAAGGTGAATGTGGATACGGTACAGTCGATTGACTCGCTGACTACCATCCGTACGGAGGAGCTGATGAATCGCTCCAAGGAGGAAGATGATTTTCGCCGGAAGTACGAAGAACGGGAACGGGCTGCAGCAATGGCGGGAACGGATGACCATACTTTGCCGGATTTGTTGTTCTTCCGTCCTACTCGTGGAATGGTGGTGAAGGACTTTGCACCTTCGCGTCATCATTATGGGGTGGATATGGCAGCCTCTGTCGATGAGAGTGTACTGGCGGCTCTGGATGGTACGGTAATGTTGGTGGTGCAGACTGCCGATAGCGGGGTACTCATTCAGATTCAGCATGAACAGAATTTTATATCCGTATATAAACATTGTGGCCCTTCCCGGAAAAAAGAAGGTGATCAGGTGAAAGGGGGAGAAGTAATCGCATTGGCCGGAACATCGGACGAGGGCAAGCATGTGTCGCATGTGCATTTTGAATTGTGGCATGATGGCACCCCGATTGACCCGGCGAAATATGTTGTATTTTAAGCTTATGAAGAAACAGATTGCCATATTAGGTTCTACCGGATCAATCGGTACTCAGGCTCTTCAGGTAATAGAGGAGCATCCTGATTTGTATGAGGTATATGCCCTTACAGCGAACAATAAAGTGGATTTGCTGGCCGAACAGGCTCGTAAGTTTCAGCCGGAAGTGGTAGTTATAGCCAACGAGGATAAGTATGGAATTTTGAAGGAAGCGCTGGCTGATTTACCGATTAAGGTGTATGCAGGGGCTGAAGCGTTGTGTCAGGTGGTAGAGGCACAGCCTATTGACATTGTACTGACTGCGATGGTGGGCTATGCCGGTCTGAAGCCGACCATCAATGCCATCAAAGCTCGAAAAACCATAGCATTGGCCAATAAGGAAACATTGGTGGTGGCTGGTGAACTGATTACTGCCTTGGCTAGTCAGTATCAGACACCGATTTTACCGGTAGATTCTGAGCATTCGGCTATTTTCCAGTGTCTGGAAATGAACAATCCTGTGCATAAAGTAATTTTAACTGCATCGGGAGGTCCTTTCCGTACCTTTACCATGGAACTGCTTCAAACGGTGACCAAAGAGCAGGCTTTGAAGCATCCCAACTGGTCGATGGGAGCGAAGATTACCATCGATTCTGCTTCCATGATGAACAAGGGGTTTGAGGTGATGGAAGCTAAATGGCTGTTTGGAGTTACTCCGGAACAGATTGAAGTGGTGGTGCATCCGCAGTCGGTCATTCACTCTATGGTGGAGTTTGAAGACGGAGCAGTAAAGGCTCAGTTGGGCGTACCCGATATGCGTCTGCCTATTCAGTATGCTTTTTCTTATCCGAAACGGGAATCGCTTTCGGGCGAGCGGCTGGATTTTGCCAAGTATAATACTTTGACATTTGAAAAGCCGGATACGACACGCTTCCGTAACTTGGCTCTGGCCTATGAAGCCCTGCATCAGGGAGGAAACATGCCTTGTATTGTCAATGCGGCGAATGAAGTCGTGGTGGCTGCGTTCTTGAAAGACCAGATTTCTTTCTTGGGAATGAGTGAGGTGATTGAAAAATCTATGGCGAAGGTTCCTTTTATAAAGGCACCTACCTACGGAGATTATGTATCGACCGATGCGGAAACCCGTCGTATTGCAGCAGAACTGGTGATTAATGGAATGAAATAAACAAAGTCTAATTATAAAAAGTAAGAAGTAAAATAGAAATGGAAACATTTTTGATTCGTGCCCTTCAGTTGATTCTCAGCTTGTCGCTGCTGGTCATCATTCACGAAGGAGGACATTTTTTCTTCGCCCGTCTGTTTAAGATTCGCGTAGAAAAGTTTTATATATTTTTCGACCCTTGGTTTTCGCTGTTCAAATATAAACCCAAGAACAGTGATACGGAATACGGAGTAGGCTGGTTGCCCTTAGGAGGATACTGCAAGATTTCGGGAATGATTGATGAGTCAATGGATACCGAGCAGATGAAACAGTCTGCTCAGCCGTGGGAGTTCCGTTCCAAACCGGCCTGGCAGCGTCTGCTGGTAATGGTGGGAGGAGTATTGATGAATTTCCTGCTGGCTCTGTTCATCTATTCCATGATTCTCTTTACATGGGGAGACCATTACACGGCCTTGAGCGACATGACAATGGGTATGAAGTTTAATGAGCATGCGCAGGAAATCGGTTTCCGCGACGGCGATATTCTGAAGAGTGCCGATGGCAAGGAACTGACTCGCTTCAATATGGATATGATTCGTAGCATCGTAGAAGCTCGTGAGGTGACTGTCTTGCGTCAGGGAGAAGAGAAAAAGATTTTGTTGCCTGAGTTAAGCTTGCTGGATGTGGCCAAAGAAGACCCTATGTTTGTGGATGTGTTCTATCCAAATGTGGTCGATTCTGTACTTCCGGGTGGAGGATTTGCGAAAGTGGGTATTCAGAAAGGAGACTCTTTGGTTGCCTTTAATGGCAAGGAGATGACTTCATGGAATGAATTTCTGGACAACATGGCTGAGCTGAAGGCAAAAGCTGAGTTGGAAAAGAAAACTTCGGCCGCCTTTACGCTGGTTTACTCACGTGCAGGAGTGCGTGACACCGTAGATGTGCAGACGGATGATAAATTCAAGGTTGCTGTGATAGGTGGACTGGTGGACTATAAGCAACGCACGTTGAGCTATGGCTTCTTTGAATCTTTCCCGGCAGGGGTAGCGTTGGGCGTCAATACGTTGAAAGGCTATGTGAATGACATGAAATATGTGTTTACTAAGGAAGGAGCCAAGAGCGTGGGCGGATTTGCGACTATTGGAAGTATCTTCCCGAAAGTCTGGGACTGGCAGCGTTTCTGGGAAATGACCGCATTCTTGTCTATCATTTTAGCCTTCATGAATATCTTGCCTATACCGGCACTCGACGGAGGACATGTGTTGTTCTTGCTTTATGAGATTATAGCCCGTCGGAAACCAAGTGACAAGTTCCTGGAATATGCGCAGATGGTAGGAATGTTCCTGCTGTTTGGTCTGCTTATCTGGGCGAACTTTAATGATGTACTGAGGTTCTTGTTCTGATGAATTTATAGAAAGAATAGTATAAACGGACACAAGGAGATACGAAGCTGGGTTGTCGGCTTTGACTCCTTGTGTCTGTTTTGTTTAATCGATAAATAAAAAGAAAATATGATGAAAAAAATCCTATTGGCTGTAGTGCTGTGTGGCGGTTTCGGATTGACGTCTGTTTCTGCCCAGCAGGTGGAAGGACGTCTGCCAGGCTACTTACAGGCCGAGAAGTTTACCAAGAGTAAGCTGGACAAAATGTTGTTTTCTACTACTGTGGACCCGCACTGGTTTCAACAGGGAAACAATTTCTGGTTTGAGTATAAAACCAGTGAAGGAAAGTTCTGGTATGTGGTGAATCCCTCAGTTAAGCGTAAAGAATTGTTGTTTGACCGTGAACGGCTGGCTTCACAGCTTACCGAGATTGTACAGGACCCTTTTGAAGCACGTCAGTTACCTATTGCAGACCTGAAGGCTGGAGAAGACGGACGTACCTTTACATTTAAAGTGGTTTCAAAGGCTGATTCCACGTTTTATTTCTCGTACGACTATCCGTCTCGTAAGTTGACACATCTGAAAGACAAAAAGAAGGAACTGGACAGACCAAGCTGGGCCTCTGTTTCGCCTGATGGACAGCGGGTGATTTATGCTAAGGATTGTGACTTGTACTATATGAGCATCGCTGATTACCAGAAGGCTCGTAAGGATGAGAAAGATAGTACGATTGTGGAGGTCCGTCTGACAACGGATGGTACACCGGATTTTGGGTATGGTATTCCATACAGTACCTTGAACACAGATACGCTGTGCAATGGAAAACGTCGGGAAGTGTGGGGGTACTGGTCGCCCGACTCCAAATATTTTGCTACGATTATTGCGGACCAGCGGAATGTGAAACCGTTGTGGGTGATTAACTCCATTGCAGAGCCACGTCCTACTCTGGAGACTTATAAGTATGAGATGCCGGGAGAGACAGGTATGCCGGAATATCATCTGTATTTGTTCGATGTGCAGGCAGGTACACGGAAAGAAATCAAGACAGCGGCGTGGAAAAATCAGTCAATTGACTTGGAAGGTAAACCATTTGAACAGAAACAGCGCGATATGGAGCTGGTTCCAAGAATCTGGCAAGGGGATAACAACCGTTTCTTTCTGACACGCAGCAGTCGTGACTTGCATCGTATTGATGTATGTACTTATACATTGGGGGCTGATTCCATTGTACCTATAGTCAAGGAAAGAATGAACACCTACCAGGAAACACGTCCTATTCATGTGCTGAAGGGAGGAAAAGAGTTTATCCAATGGAGCGAACGCGATGGCTGGGCACACCTTTACTTATATGATGACAAAGGAAGCTTGAAAAATCGTATCACAGAAGGTCCCTGGCATGTGGAGCGTGTGGTAAAAGTAGATGAGGCTACACGGACAGTCTATTTTGTGGCCAATGGCCGGGAAGCAGGTGAAAATCCATATTACGAGCATTTTTATAAAGTAAATGTGGATGGAAGCGGTCTGAAACAGCTTACACATGGTGAATTCTTCCATGATGTGGAGTTGGATGATGATGCCCGTTTCTTCGTTGACAATTATTCACGTGCCAATACTGTTCCTTGTGCCGATTTGTTGGACAATAATGGGAAAAAGGTGATGACCATACAGGAAAGTGATTTTTCTTCTCTGAAAGCTGCCGGTTACAAATTCCCGGAACCTTTCAAGGTAAAAGCGGCCGACGGTGTGACTGATTTGTATGGAGTGATGTACAAACCTTTTGACTTTGATTCTACCAAGGTATATCCCATTATTGATTATGTGTATCCGGGGCCTCAGGTAGAAGCGGTGGATTGTCCGTTCCGACGCATGAGTGTCCGGACAGACCGTCTGGCACAGGCCGGATTTATCGTGATTACGGTAGGACAGCGAGGTGGGCATCCCAGCCGCTCCAAATGGTACCATAATTACGGATATGGAAATATGCGGGATTATCCGTTGGCCGACCATAAGGCAGCAGTAGAGCAGCTTGCCGACCGTTATGCTTTTATTGATATTACGCGTGTGGGAATCCACGGACATTCGGGAGGTGGCTTTATGTCGACAGCAGCAATCTGCCAGTATCCTGATTTCTATAAGGCTGCAGTTTCTTGTGCAGGTAATCATGATAACCGTATCTACAACCGTTGGTGGAGCGAAACGCATCATGGGGTAAAAGAAGAAATTTCAGAAAAGGGAGACACTACTTTTGCCTATAAGATTGCCACCAATCCAGAGATTGTAAAGCAGTTGAAAGGACATTTGATGTTGGTACATGGAGATATAGACAATAATGTACATCCGGGAAATACCATTCGCGTGGTTAATGCACTGATTCGCGCCAACAAGCGTTTTGATATGCTGATACTGCCGGGGCAACGTCATGGTTTCGGCGATATGGATGAATATTTCTATTGGAGAATGGTTGATTTCTTCTCAGAACATTTGAAGGGAAAGAAAGAATCGTCAGTAGATATTCCTCAGCGATAAGATAACCTTACATATTGATAACGGCGGGATGGCGTAGGCTGTTCCGCCGTAATTGTATCTGGGTGGTTATAAATGATTCAGAGGTTACGTACGGATACAAAAAAAGCGAGAGTTCGCTGAACCTCCGCTGCCTTCCTAAAGAACCCCCATTTAAGGGTTCTTTTCATCTACATAATTTTTGTGTTTCCTGTTATCCTTACTTTTTCTTTCTTTTTACCTGAAGATATTCCCAATACCTTCTCAAACCTAATTCCTGAAAACTTTTACCTTTAAAATCTAATACCTAAACTTAAATCTAATCTAAATACCTTAATCCTAATACCTTAAATAGTCTAGCTAATACCTTAAATAAATATTACTTTTTTACCTTATGTATTCTAATACCTAAATGTTTTTCTCTTTTTACCTATTGGTTTCACAACCACATTGCAAAGGTAATTCTTTTTTGATTGATAGCAAGAACTTGCAAGATGTTTTTTTAATAAATAGTTGTTTTCATGATATAAATCAAGAAAAGCGCTATTTTTAGTCTTTGTGCACGGAAACGGCGGCCGTGTACGACAATATTTTTCACCGTGTGCGATAACAATGTAACGGAACGGGAAACGGGTATAAAATATACCCCTCGATTTTAGTTACGAATTTATTAACTAAAATCGAGGGATATGCTAACGAACCAATGTCTGGCTATTTCAGTTTAAGGATTCTCTGGTTGCTGCTCCCGCAAAAGTCCAGAAAAGGAGAATAGAGCGATTTAATAAAAGGACCGTCCACGAGTACGTCTATATAGGGGAGTAGTTTCTGGCGGATAGGGTCCTCTTTCAGTTGTTCGTACGTATATCCTGTATAACACCAGATATTCATGCCCGTTCGTTGGCTGACTTCTTTCAGGACAGGCAGAAACTCTTCCGGATTGTAAAAAGGGTCACCGCCTGAGAAGGTTACTCCGTCCAGCAGAGGATTGGCATTGATTTCCTGAACGATTTGTTCCAGCACTTCCTGCGTGAGAGGTTTACCAGCTTTCGGGTTCCATGATTCCGGATTGTGACATCCTTTGCAACGATGGGAACAGCCAGCCAGATAGATGGAATACCGGATGCCCTCACCGTCGACAATTGTTTCAGGATATGTATATAAATAATGTAACATGTATGTTTCCTTTCAGCTTATGCATGCTTTACACGGTCGTGCTCTTCCGCTCTCTTGGCAGAGTTCCAGCTGCTAAGGTCGCCCGTCAAGTAACCGGTGATACGGCGCATGCGCAGGATATTCTCACTGTTGCACACCGGACAACGGCTGTAGATGACTCCCTTGTAGCCACAATCGTGACAAGTATCTACCGGGTGATTGATAGAACCGTAGCCAATCTGTTCGTCGTGCATTACCTTTACAATTTTCGCAATGGCCTTTACGTTTTTTTGCGCTTCTCCATCCAGCTCTACGTAAGTGATGTGTCCGCCACGTGTCAATGCATGGAAAGGAGCCTCACGTTTGATTTTCTCGACAATGGTAATCGGTTCTTTCACGTCCACATGGAATGAGTTGACATAGTAATCACGGTCGTTTACCCCTTCAATGATTCCATATTTCCGTTTGTCCATACGGGTAAATCTGCCGGATAATCCTTCGGCAGGAGTTGCCAGTACCGAATAATTCAAGCCGTATTTCTTTTTATAGTCTTCGGCCACCTTGTTCATCTCTTCAATAGCCTCGTAAAGCGTGTTCCACGCCTGCTGGTTATGTCCATGTCCTTGGCCGTATAATGCCATCATGGCATTGTGTCCTCCTATAAAGCCGATACCTAAAGTACCTTGTTTCAACACATCTCCCACTTCTTCGTTGGGATGAAGGGCCCCTCCACCTTTCCATACATTATTGCCCATCATGAACGGGAATTGACGTGCAAGAGCGGTACGCTGATACTGGTAACGGGTATATAGTTGCTCTGCGATGAATTCAGCCATGGAGTGTACAGACTGAAGGAAAAATTCCTTCGCTTTCTGGAGTTTGCCTTCCGGAGTCTCGTTAGTCAGACTTTCTGCTTTCCGGTGGGCTTCTATGGCCAGGCGAGGCAGGTTCATGGTCGTGAATGAAAGATTACCTCTTCCCAATGAAGTCTTTTCTCCGTTGAGGTTCTCGAATACGCGCGTACGGCATCCCATGGTCGCCAGTTCATAACGGTAACGTTTCGGGTCGTCAGCACTCCATTTCTCGTGTTTGTTGAACGGAGTATCCAGGAACATAAAGTTGGGGAACAACGCTTTGGCCGTCGTACGACATGCTTGCAGGAAGAGGTCGAAATTCGGGCATTCAAACTTCACTTCTCCTGAGAGAGCTGCTTCAAAATCTTTCATAGCCAGTTGATAATCGGCTTCGGAATAGCTCACCCCGTCTTTCACCTTAAAAATCTGGATAGGGAAGACCGGAACTTCTCCATGATTTCCCAAGCCTTCGATGGTAGCCTTCAATAATTCCTGAATCACCATCCTTCCTTCTGCCGAGGTGTCCGTACCGTAATTGATAGAACTGAAAACCACCTGATTACCCCCTCTGGAATGCATGGTGTTCAAGTTGTGGATAAAGCCCTCCATGGCCTGATGCGTATCCTTGCGGGTTTGTGCCAATGTTTTGCGGAGCACGTACTTCAATTCGTCTGCTGTCAGGTCGATGCCTTCCGCTTGCAAAGAATCCAAGTAAGCCTTTTCAGTCTCTTCGTTAGGAGCGATGCTGTGGAAATGGGCACGTATCCCTTTCAGGATTTCTTTCTCGTCCGTTGTGTGTCCCTTGATGTCGAGCAGCAATCCTAAATGAGTAGCCATGATTTTCTGGAAACTTTTCAGCACTCCCTTGGCCATGAAAAAGTCGAAGGCCGGAATTGCCTGTCCTCCGTGCTGTTCATTCTGGTTCGTCTGGAAAATGATGGTAGCCAGTGTAGCGTAACTCTGGATGGACTGCGGCGTACGGATGCTTCCGTTCTTGGTGTGAAATCCGCGTTCGAACAAATCATCTAAGTCATACTGTATGCAGGTAGTCGTCTTTGTGGGATAATAATCCAGGTCGTGAATATGTATGTCACCCATCTGATGCGCTTCTGCATATTTTTTAGGAAGAAGATATTTGTACGTATAGTCCTTGGTGATTTCTGAAGCAAAAGTCATCATCTGTCCGGCCGGCGTATGGCTTGACATGTTGGCGTTGCTCAGGTTTACATCATTCTTGTCGATGGCCACAATGCCGTCCATGATATGCTTGATGTGCGTTTTCCGGTCTCTTTCCGTATTTCTCCACTGACGGTAGATAATGTATTTCTTGGCCACTTCCGGCTGCACCTTCATTAATTCGTTTTCCACGAGGTCCTGAATTTCTTCCACACCCATGGTAGGCTGCGAGAAGTGTGACACCACCTGCCGGGTAATCAGGTCCAGTTCCTCTCTCTGCTGAGGAATACCGGTTGCTTCGAAAGCCTTTCCGATGGCGTTGGTGATTTTAGCGGCTGAAAAGTTTTCCTGCTTTCCGTCGCGTTTGATGATGCGGATTTCTGTCAAATTCATTTCTTTCAGTTAAATGAGGTAAAACATAAATTATACTTGTGCTTTTCCGGGCAGGTCTTCTGACTGATCTTTCCCCACAGACGCCTTCCCATGAGTTCGATTCACAGTGGCTTGCAATGCATGTCCAGGTTTACGCAAGAATCACAGCAGCAGGTACTGTTGCCGATTTTCACGGCATTCCCTTTTGAAACGGTTAGGTTACCTTTTGAAAAGCAGGACAAAGATAGAGATTTGGAAGAAAAATAAAAAATGAGATTTTCCGGATGTTTCTAAATTTGGGAAACTTTTAATGATGAAATATGCGCTGTAGTTTGCTGTAGAGCGGTAAAGTGGAAAACTCTAATTTATAATGCCTGCCTGATATTGAAAATCTTGAAATATTTTTATAGCTTATCTGCTCACTAAAAGTATGCAGGAAAAATTCTCCGGAATTTCCGTCAGAATAGGCTGACAGAAGTTCCGGAAGATGAGGTTGGGTTATTTCTTTTCAGGCAGATTTACAGGCTTCAAGCCCATCTGTTCCGCCTTTTTCAGCATATATTCAAAGGCGGCATCGTGTTCGTTTGGAATGGCACCATCCAGAATGGCATCCTTGATAGAACTTTTCAGACTTCCGATTTCACGGCAAGGCTGCAAATTGAATACCTGCATGATTTCGGCTCCGTCTACGGGCGGTTGGAAGTTCCGGATACGGTCTTTTTCTTCCAAATCTTTTAACTTCTGGCGCACCAGCTTGAAATTATCCAGGAAGCGTTGCTTGCGGGCTTCGTTTTTGGAAGTAATGTCTGCTTCGCAAAGCATCATCAGGTCGTCGATGTCATCACCGGCTTCGAAGAGCAGGCGGCGTACGGCCGAGTCGGTCACTTCTTCATCGGCAATCACAATCGGACGCATGTGCAGACCGACGAGTTTCTGTACGTACTTCATTTTCTCGTTCATCGGAAGCTTCATCTTGCGGAAGATTTCCGGAATCATTTTCTCACCGATGAAATTGTGGTTATGGAAAGTCCATCCCGCCTTAGGTTCCCAGCGTTTGGTTCTCGGTTTGCCAATATCGTGCAGCAAGGTAGCCCAGCGCAGCCACAAGTCATTACTTACGCGTGAAATATTATCCACCACTTCAAGCGTGTGGTAGAAATTGTCTTTGTGACCGCGTCCGTTGCGCACTTCCACTCCCTGAAGTGCCACCAGTTCCGGGAAAATCAGTTCCAGCAGTCCGCAGCGGTCCAGGTCAATAAAACCCTTTGAAGGCACAGGTGACAGTAAAATCTTGTTCAGTTCGTCGGCGATACGTTCGCGCGAAATAATCTTGATGCGTTCCTTGTTGCGCTCCAGTGCTTCGAACGTTTCATCGTCTATATAGAAATTCAATTGCGTGGCGAAACGTATGCAGCGCATCATGCGCAGCGGGTCGTCGCTGAACGTGATGTCCGGGTCAAGCGGGGTGCGGATGGTACGTTCCTTCAGGTCCTCCAGTCCCCCGAACGGGTCTACCAGTTCTCCGAAACGTGCTTTGTTCAGGCAGACAGCCATGGCATTGATGGTAAAGTCCCTGCGGTTCTGGTCGTCTTCCAGTGTGCCGTCTTCCACTATCGGTTTGCGGCTGTCGTGGCTGTACGACTCCTTGCGTGCTCCTACAAATTCCACTTCCGTATCCTTGAATTTGACTTGTGCCGTGCCGAAGTTCTTGAAAACAGATACATGCGCACCTCGTCCCAGCTTCTTGCCAAAAGCCTGAGCCATTTCAATTCCGCTTCCTACCACCACTACATCTATGTCCTTGGAAGGTCTGTTCAGGAAAATATCTCTTACATATCCACCTACGACATAGCATTCCAGTCCCAGCTCATCGGCCGTTTCTGATATCAGACTAAAAATTCTGCCAGCGAAGTGTTCTTTCAGTTCCATTGTATGCATTTTTTCAATTTGCCGCAAAGTTACAAAAAAAATCCCTTTGTCCATTTTTTGCTGTTTGCTTGAAATCGTGCAGCCGTTCTCGGACAGGAGTAAAAGGCTGAGGTGGAGAAGTAATTTTTCCAAACTCCCTTGTATAAAAGATGAAATTTCTTGATAAATTCTCTGTTTCACACTGTGGGATATAAAAACCACAGTGTGGGATACATATTTCACAGTGTGAAATACAAATCCCACACTGTGAAACAGAGAATATTCCGAAGGATTTCGAAGAATATGCTGGGGCTGTGGAAAAATATGTCGGAGGAAAAAGAAGTTCACTCCAGTCTGAGGTATTGGCCTTTTTGTCGGAGAAACATAGAAAATGCGTGGAAAAAAGCAGGAATGTGCGGAGGAGTTCCGAAAATAGTTGTATTTTTGCCTGCATAGAATGATAGATAAACGTATGAAAAAGATAGGATTATTGCTCGTTCCGATGGCACTGGCACTTTCTGCTTGCCAGAACGGTGAGAAGCAGGCTGGCCAGTTGTTTCAGCGCGCGGAAGCTGCGTATGCGGCAGGTGAGTACAGCCTGGCTAAATTGCAGATAGATAGTATTCGTACCCTGTATCCCAAGGCATTTGAAGTGCGCAAGGCGGGTATCAAACTGATGCAGCAGATTGACCTGGCAGAACAGACCAAGACTTTGGCTTATCTGGACAGCATGATGACGGTGAAGCAGGCTGCGCTTGACTCCATCAAGGGAAAGTTTGTGCTGGAGAAGGACACGGCCTATCAGGAAGTAGGAAATTATTTCTATCCCACTCAGGTGGTCGAAAAAAACATCGGCCGTTCGTTTTTGCGTGCGCAGGTGAGCGAATTAGGAGAGATGTCGCTGACCTCTATTTATTGTGCGGGAGGAAGTATTCATCATACGGCTGTAAAGGTTTCTGTGGATGATACTTTTGCGGAGACTCCTACGTCAATAGATAGTTATGAAACTACAGACTTAGGACGTCCGGTAGAAAAAGCCGACTATAAACTGGGTAATGACGGAGGGGTGATTGCATTTCTGGTAGCCAATCGTGATAAGAAAAACATCCGTCTGGAATTTATCGGCGACCGGAATTATAAGACAGTGATGCATCCGAATGACGTGAAGGCAGTCGCAGAACTGAGTGAGCTGGCACGTGTGTTGTCTGCCATCGAAGAAATCAAGAAAGAACAGAAAGAGGCCAACTTGAAAATCAAGTTTGTGAAACGGAAGATGGAAGAGAATCCGGAAGAATAAACTTTGTTTATATAAACATAAGAAATCCTGCCCTAACGGCAGGATTTTTTTTATTGTAAAGGTTGCGATAGTTCGCTTAAAGTCTTGCCTTCGTAATCGCAGATGGCTTGCTTGTAGTCTTCTGGAATTTCGATAGGCTCTTTGGTCAGGTTGTCGTATCCTACCAGTACGGTACGGCATTGACATTTCAGCACACCGCTGGCTTTGTTGAATGCACGTTGCAGCATCGTGAAGCTTTTGTGTCCCAGGTGAATGACGGTTGTTTCAATGACCAGTTCATCCGAGAAGAAAACAGGGGCCAGAAAGTCAGCATTGATGTTGACCACTACCACACTGAATTTATTGCATTCTTCAGCTCCAAATACATCGCGAAAATAAGAGGTTTTCGCCAGGTCGTACAAGGAAAAGTAGACGGAATTGTTCATGTGACCGTACTGGTCCACATCGCTGAAACGGATTTGTACAGGGATTTCGTGCTTGAATTGGAATTCTGCGTTCATAGTAATGCTTTTAAGTTTTCGCCAAATGTACATCTTTTTTTCATAAATCTGCTATCAATGGTGGAATATTTCTTACTTTTGTCCGTCAGAATGATTTGTAGATAAATAATATTATATAAGATGGAACAGAAATTCAACAAAGAGACACTTTGTGTACAGGCTGGATGGACTCCGAAAAAAGGAGAACCTCGTGTATTGCCTATTTATCAAAGTACAACGTTTAAGTATGATACCAGTGAACAGATGGCTCGTCTTTTTGATTTGGAAGACAGCGGCTATTTTTATACTCGCTTGCAGAACCCGACGAATGATGCCGTAGCTGCCAAGATTGCGGCATTGGAAGGAGGGGTAGGAGCTATGCTGACTTCATCGGGTCAGGCAGCTAACTTCTATGCCGTATTTAATATTTGCGAGGCAGGCGACCATTTTGTCTGCTCGTCTACCATTTATGGAGGTACATTCAATCTGTTCGCTGTAACGATGAAGAAACTGGGTATTGAGTGTACCTTTATTGATGCAGATGCTCCGGAAGAAGAAATAGAAAAGGCTTTCCGTCCGAATACCAAATGTTTGTTCGGAGAAACAATCTCTAATCCGGGTATCAATGTGATCGATATTGAGAAATTTGCCCGTATTGCCCATAAACACGGAGTGCCTTTGATTGTGGATAATACTTTTGCTACTCCGATTAACTGCCGTCCTTTTGAATGGGGAGCAGACATCGTGACACATTCTACTACGAAATACATGGATGGACATGCTACTTGTGTGGGAGGTGCCATTGTAGATAGCGGTAATTTTGACTGGGATGCACATGCCGACAAATTCCCGGGATTGACGCAGCCCGATGAGTCTTATCATGGACTTACTTACACAAAAGCTTTTGGAAAGATGGCTTATATGACGAAGGCTACTGCGCAACTGATGCGCGATTTGGGTTCTATACAGTCACCGGAGAATGCGTTCCTGTTGAACCTGGGACTGGAAACATTGCATTTGCGTGTACCGCGTCACTGTGAAAATGCGCAGAAAATAGCGGAATGGCTGGAAGCAAATCCGAAAGTGAAATGGGTAAACTATTGCGGATTGAAGAGCAACAAGTATTATGAACTGGCTCAGAAATATATGCCTAACGGTTCTTGTGGCGTGATTGCTTTCGGCTTGGAAGGAACTCGTGAAGAGGCTATCAAATTTATGGATAGTCTGAAGCTGGCTTGTATTGTGACTCACGTGGCAGATGCACGTACTTGTGTGTTGCATCCGGCCAGCCATACACATCGTCAGTTGACAGATGAACAGCTGATTGAAGCGGGTGTGGCTCCTGATTTGATTCGCTTGTCTGTCGGTATTGAGAATGTCAACGATATTATTGCCGACCTGGAACAGGCTATGGCACAGGTTTAAACGTTTTAAAACTGAGATACAAAAAAAGGAGGAATGTCTGTTCCTCCTTTTTTTTGTATCTGACTCCGGTATTTATCGGAAAGATTTCTGATAAATCTGTAACACTTCTTCGTCGGTCAGCGGACGCGGGTCGAGGGTAAACAATGAACCCATGGTGTCGCGTGCGTTTTGTACCATGAGAGGAAGTTCTTCTTCTTTCACTCCCCAGTCGCTCAATTTCAATTGGTATACGTTGCATTCTTTCTGCATGCGTACCAGTGCATCAATAAAATCGCTGGGACGGTTACTCTTTTGCTGAGTCATGATTTCGGCCATTTTCATGTAACGTTTCATGCAGTCGTTGCGGAATGTTTCGAAATATGCTTCGCTGATGGCAATCAGTCCGGCGCCGTGCGGTAGTTCCGGATGGAAGGCACTCATGGCGTGCTCCATTGAGTGTTCGGAAATGCAGCAGGAAGTGGCTTCTACCAGTCCGGCCAATGTGCTGGCCCATGCTACTTTAGCGCGTGCCTTGAGGTTACGTCCGTCTTTTACAGCTACCGGAAGGTATTTGTACAATAAACGAATGGCTTCAAGGGCATACAAGTCGCTGATAGGAGTGGCGCAGTTTGCTAAGAAACCTTCGGCTGCATGGAAGAAGGCATCAAATCCCTGATAAGCTGTAAGATGCGGAGGGATGGAAACCATCAGTTCCGGATCGATAATAGAAAGTACAGGGAAAGTCAGTGTGCTTCCGAAGCCGATTTTTTCTTTTGCTTCTTCATTGGTAATCACGCTCCACGGGTCGGCTTCCGTGCCTGTTCCTGCAGTGGTAGGAATGGCAATTACGGGCAATGCTTTGGTTGCAGGGCGTCCTTTTCCGCTGCCTGCCGGGATGTAATCCCAGTAATCCCCGTCGTTGCAGGCCATGACGGCAATGGCTTTCGCAGAGTCAATGCTGCTTCCTCCGCCAAGTCCGACGATGAAATCGCATTTCTGTTCGCGACAGACAGAAGCTGCTTCCATTACGTGAGATTTAATCGGGTTGGGCAGAATCTTGTCATAGACAACAGATTCCGTATTGTTTTCTTGCAACAGTTCAACGACTTTGTCGAGGTAGCCGTATTTCTTCATGGAGGTTCCTGACGAGATGACAATCAGGGCTTTCTTGCCGGGTAACTTTTCTGTCGCCAACTTTCTTAACTCTCCGCATCCGAACAAAATTTTGGTCGGGATGTGCAAACTGAATACAGGATTTGCGTTCATAATATAGCTATTTAAAGTTCATTTACCCAAAAGTACGAAAATAAAAACAGAATGGTTCAGGAGGGATGTTAAAAATGTCTTTTTGTGTGTGGTAGTATCAAATAAAAAAGGCTGCCGGTGAGGGCAGCCTTTGGGGTTAAAGGATATATAAGTAGATTATTCTTTATCCTTGTGGTTGTTCTGCGGACGACGTTCGCGCTTCGGATGATTTTCAGTCATTCCTTCCGGTTTCGGAAGCAATACCTTGTGTGACAGCTTGAACTTACCAGTTTTCGGGTCGATGTCCAGCAGCTTCACTTCAATTTCATCACCTTCTTTCAATCCGGTCTCTTCGATTGTTTCAAAGCGTTTCCAGTCGATTTCAGAGATGTGCAACAATCCGTCTTTTCCCGGCAGGAATTCTACGAATGCACCGTAAGGCATGATAGAGCGAACCTTACCGGTGTATACTTCACCTACTTCAGGAACAGCTACGATAGCCTTGATCATACGCATTGCATCGTCGATGCATTTCTTGTTTGTTCCTGCAATTTCGATGCGGCCTGCACCGTCTACTTCTTCAATAGTGATAGTAGCACCGGTTTCTTCCTGCATACCCTGGATAATCTTTCCGCCCGGGCCGATTACAGCTCCGATGAATTCTTTCGGAATAGTCAGAGTTTCAATGCGTGGAGCATGAGGTTTGAGTTCTGCGCGAGGTTCTGCAATGCATTCAGTCAGTTTGCCGAGGATGTATTCACGTCCTTGTTTAGCCTGCATCAATGCTTTTTCCAGAATATCGTAAGTCAGACCGTCACACTTGATATCCATCTGAGTAGCTGTGATACCGTCGCGTGTACCTGTAACCTTGAAGTCCATGTCACCCAGGTGGTCTTCGTCTCCCAAAATATCTGACAATACAGCGTATTTATCTTCGCCGGCATTCTTGATCAATCCCATCGCAATGCCTGAAACCGGCTTCTTGATAGGTACACCTGCATCCATCAAAGCCAATGTTCCGGCACAAACTGTAGCCATAGAAGAAGAACCGTTAGATTCCAGAATATCAGAAACTACGCGTACGCAGTAAGGATAATCTGCAGGAATCTGTCCTTTCAATGCACGCCATGCCAGGTGACCGTGACCAATTTCACGACGGCCTACGCCACGCTGTGCTTTTGCTTCTCCTGTAGAGAAAGGAGGGAAGTTGTAATGAAGCAGGAAGCGTTCTTTGTGCTGGTCGAGTACATCGTCTACAATCTTTTCGTCCATCTTTGTACCCAGTGTAACAGTACTCAGAGACTGAGTTTCACCACGAGTAAAGATAGAAGAACCGTGAGGACCTGGCAGCGGACTGGTTTCGCACCAGATAGGACGGATTTCTGTAGTAGCACGACCGTCCAGACGTTTGCCTTCATCAAGGATACAACGACGCATTGCTTCTTTTTCTACGTCGTGATAGTAGCGGTCAATCATCGGACCCTTTTCTTCCAGTTCTTCTTCTGAGAACTGAGCCTTGAATTCTTCGCAAACAGCATCGAAAGCATCTCCTCTTTCGTGTTTGTTCTTGTTGCCTGATTTTGCAATGGCGTATGCTTTTTCGTAGCAAGCATCGTGTACAGCCTTGCGCAGGTCTTCGTCATTTTCTTCGTGACAGTATTCACGTTTTACAGTCTTGCCGACTTCTTCCATCAGTTCCATCTGAGCTTTGCAGTGAACCTTGATTGCTTCGTGAGCAAATTTCATGGCTTCCAACAGGTCTTGTTCAGAAACTTCCTTCATTTCGCCTTCCACCATCATGATGTTTTCATAAGTAGCGGCAACCATGATGTCCATGTCAGCACGTTCCAGTGCTTCAAATGTCGGGTTGATAACGAACTGACCGTCGATACGTGCTACACGTACTTCAGAAATCGGACCTCCGAACGGAATGTCAGAAACAGCCAGTGCGGCAGAAGCAGCCAGACCAGCCAGTGCATCCGGCATATCTACGCCATCAGCAGAATAAAGTATGATATTTACGTAAACTTCAGCATGATAATTGTCCGGGAACAGAGGGCGCAATGCGCGGTCTACCAGACGGCAAGTGAGGATTTCGTAATCTGAAGCCTTTCCTTCACGTTTGGTAAAGCCACCGGGGAAACGTCCGAATGCGGAGTATTTTTCTCTGTACTCTACCTGGAGAGGCATAAAATCTGTACCGGGAACTGCATCTTTTGCTGCACAAACAGTAGCCAGCAACATGGTGTTACCCATGCGTAGCATAACAGCACCATCTGCCTGTTTTGCCAGCTTTCCCGTTTCGAGTGTGATGGTTCTTCCATCATTCAGCTCGATCGTCTTAACAATAGGATTGATCATAAAAATTGATTTAATATTATTTCATCTAAAAAAGCGTACAAAGATAATGTTTTATTATGGATAAAAGCGGGTATTTATGTAAAAGTTTCAGTATGAAGTGCTTTTTATATAATAATTTGTCGTAAAAACAACGGTTTTCGTCGGTTGGATGATGGATTTATCTTTTAAAAACTTTGTGACGTCATGAAAAGCCGTATCTTTGCTGTTGGAAGTTACGAAAAGAGTGTAATTTATTGGAAATGAGCATTGGGTAATCGCTCATAATAGTAATAGGTTACGAATTAGTTAGTTATCTACTGCATTATTCTTCTGTGCGTTGCGTAACCTTCAAAGAACTCTTCGTATGCAAAAGTAACAATAAAACGGGAGATTTAGAAATGAATCTCCTGATTTTTTCTTCTCACACAAGTTTTTCCGTAAAAGCGATTTTATCCGTCAGCACACCATCGCCCAAAAAGATTTTGAACGAACGTGTGCCGACTGCCGCATAAGCGGAGAAAAGGGCTTTGCCTCACGCCTAAACAATAGTTTAGACTGATGAGACAAGGCCCCTTTCTTTTGTGCTTATGCCAAAGAGGTGCTTTTACGGGGTTTTGACGATTTTTCTTTTTTCGTTGTCCTTTTGAGCCGGAAGCGGAAAGCCGTGTATGACCGCACATTCCATAAATGGAACAAGCCGTCACTCACGGCAGACAAACCGGGAAGAATGATTTTATCCATCCGACCAAACACGTTTGGCCAAACAGATAAAAACATACTTCCTTGCCGATGGTTTGCTCGGTTTCACGCTACCGGCTATGTTCTTTTCTGTTGGGGATGTCTTTTTCACGGATTTCTCTTTTGAAGTTTTCCTGTCTAATCTGCCTCCACTTCCGTTTACCTCCATTTTCGCGCCTTTCAGTGAGCCGCATCAGGCAGTCATTTTCGTGCTGGGTGCAAAGGTAACTCCGGGATTGTACGGGAAAGCAAGGTCAAGCCTCCTGTTTTCTGGAAAAATCTCCAGCCTTTCGGGTAGTATTTTTCCGAAAAACCTTGCATTCCCTAATCCCTACCTTTTTAAGCACCCGAAACGAAAACGACC